>JGI24140J50213_10000200_pt1 | contig 28091 bp, 16 predicted proteins | sample BarGraIncu00222A_FD_50213 | JGI IMG/M metagenome (IMG submission 50213)
GGGCAGGACACGGTCCGGCGCATCATGCCGGCGCTCAAGGCCGCGGCATCAAACCANAATCCCTTTGGCGGCAAGGATGCGCCGCGCAAGACCCGCGACGTGCATTGGCTGAAGCCGGAGCTTGTCGCCGAGGTCGAATTCGCCGGCTGGACCGATGGCGGCAATATACGACAGGCGGCGTTCAAGGGACTGCGCCAGGACAAGCCCGCCGGCGAGGTGGAAGCGGAAGGACCGGCCATGACCAAGATCGGCAAACCCGCCGCAAAGAAAACGACATCCGGCACGCCGGTCAAAGCCCGGGCGCGCCTGGAAGGCAAATCCGCTGAAGTCATGGGCGTGGTGATTTCCAAGCCCGACAAGGAGCTGTGGCCGGACGGCGGGGACGGCGAGGGCGTGACCAAGCTCGACCTTGCACGTTACTTCGAGGCGGTGGGCGGCTGGATGATCGGCCATTTGAAGGGCCGGCCCTGTTCTATCGTCCGTGCGCCGGATGGTATCGGCGGTGAGAGGTTCTTCCAGCGCCACGCGATGCCGGGCACCTCGAAGCTGCTGGAGCTGGTCAAGGTCTCCGGCGATCGCCAGCCCTATCTGCAGATTGATCGCGTCGAAGGTCTCGCGGCTGTGGCGCAGATCGGCGGCCTCGAACTGCATCCCTGGAATTGCGCGCCGGATGCGCCCGATGTGCCGGGACGGCTGGTATTCGATCTCGACCCTGCGCCCGACGTCGGGTTTGCCGACGTCGTCGAAGCCGCCAGGGACATGCGACAGCATCTGGCGGACATTGGCCTGGAGAGCTTCTGCAAGACCACGGGCGGCAAGGGCCTTCACGTGGTGACGCCGCTGGCCTACGGCGCCAGGGAAAAAGTGACCTGGAAGGAAGCCAAGGTCTTCGCGCTGGGCGTCTGCCAGCGGATGGCCGATCAGGATCCCGGGCGCTATCTGCTCAACATGTCGAAGAAACTGCGCAACGGAAAGATCTTCCTCGACTATCTGCGCAACGACCGGATGGCGACCGCGGTCGCGGTGTTGTCGCCGCGGGCGCGTCAAGGTGCCACCGTTTCGATGCCGCTGACGTGGGCGCAAGTGCGCGGCGATCTCGATCCGAAACGCTATACGGTTCGCACCGTGCCGGCCCTGCTCGGCAAGACCAAAGCCTGGCAAGGCTATGATGAGGCGGCGTCATCGATCAAGGCGGCGATAAAAAAGCTCGGCGCGGGGAAATGAAGGAGTTATGGAACGCATTCCAGTTCGCTCGAAGCATTTGCCGCACTCTCCCGCGGGCTCATGGTTCGAGACGCGCGAGAACGCGCTCCTCACCATGAGGGTCCAGGACCTCATCCTGAGGAGCATCGCGAAGCGATGCGTCTCGAAGGATGAAGCCATGAACTGGAAATTGTTCTGGATACGAAGCCTATATTCTTCCGAGCAGCAGCAGGATCAGCAGGATGACGATGATAAGGCCGAGGCCGCCGCCGCCATAATAGCCGGTGCCGTAGAACGGGCCGCCACCGATGCCGCTAAAGCCGCCGAGCAACGCGATAACAAGGATAATAAGAATGATTGTTCCAATGGACACGTGGCAATCTCCTCCAGCCCAGGCAGCCGGCACCTGTTGCTCTGCCTTCGGACCTGAAAACAAATGGGAGCTTGAAAAGTTCCATCGTTTTCCAGCGCTCTTCGCTGCTCTTTTTCGAGAACCATCCGTGACTACATGCAGTGAAGTTACAAAGGCTTAGGATTAAAGGGATGCCCACACCTCTGATCGTTTCGATTCCACACCGCCTCGGCCGCGAGGAGGCGACCCGTCGCCTGAAGGAGGGACTGACACGCGTCGCATCCAGCGTCCCGGTGTTGCACGTCGATGAGGCGCGTTGGGAAGGCGATCGCATGATCTTTCGCGCCAGCGCGCTCGGCCAATTGGCGTCGGGTCAAGTCGATGTGGCGGACGATCATGTCCGGGTGGAAGTGACATTGCCTCTGCTGTTGCAGCGATTTGCCGAAGTCGCGCAGGCCGCGATCCGGAATCGGGGCAACCTGTTGCTGACCAAGAAAAGCTGAAGGGCCCTCAGGCGTGAAGACGCTTTCGCGCCGGCTTCAAGGCGCCTTCGAATCTGGCCCTCAGCGCCGCCACCGGCAGATGCCGGAAAAGGCTGGAGAGCCGCGGTTCCGCGCCGTTGACGCCGTCCACGGAATAGCCGTCGAGGCTCAGCGTGCCGTCAAAGGCGTCCGCATCGGGCCAGACCCGGCCGCCTTGCGACAACACGGCGAGGGATTTTGTGACGGCGACGATCGCAGCGTCGCGGCCACGGCGACGCGCGAACGCGATGACATGGTCGCGATGCGGACCGCTGATCGCAAGTGGCTGATACTCGCCATGAGCGAACACGTCGGCAAGTTCGGTTCGCAGCTTCAGCAGATGCCGGGTCCAGGCCAGCTTCACATGGCCATTGCGCCAGTTCTGTGTGAGCTCCGCCCAATCCGGCGTTTCCCTCGATGCGAGCACAGCGGCGCGCGCCGCGAAATCCACCGGTCGCCGGTTGTCGGGATCGACCAGCGACAGGTCCCAGAACTCGGTCCCCTGATAGAAGTCAGGCACGCCCGGCATCATGGATTTCAATGTGATCTGACTGAGCGAATTGAGCGCCCCCAACAACGAAATACGCTGCGCCAGCGTGTCCATCGAATTCAGGAATTCAGCCGAGATCGAGCGATCCAGAATCCGCGTCAGGAAAGTTCGCAATCCCGCCTCATAGGCCTGGTTGGGGTTGAGCCAGCTCGTCTCCTGCTTGCCCTCGCGCGCCGCTTTCAGCGCATAGGCCTGCATCCGCGCCGCAAACGTGTCGTCATTCTGGTCCGCCGGCCAGGCGCCAAGCAGCGCCTGATACAGCATGTATTCGAACGTCGCGGAGGGCGCGCGGATACTGCCGTCGATAACGAGGTGCGGCGCGTTCAGGATTTTCCATCGCGCGACGGAGCTTGCCCATTCGCCGGGAATCTCGGCCAGCGCCATCAACCGGGCGCGCGCGTCCTCGCCGCGTTTGGTGTCGTGCGTCGCTGTCGCCGTCATGCCATGCGGCCATTCGCCGGCGCGGACCTGCATCGTTTCGTGAAAAGCATCGATCGAAAGCTCCTTGGCGGCCGGGTCGCCGCCGACCTCGTTGAGGGCGAGCAGGCGGTGGTAGCGATAGAACGCGGTGTCCTCCAGCGACTTCGCCATCAGCGGGCCGGTGAACTGCTGAACCTTGAGGGCGAAACGGCGGACGCGCGGCTCACTGCGCAACGGGCGGTCCGGCTTGATCAGATCCATCGTCAGCGTATCGCGCAGAAAATCGAAAATACCTTCGTCGGCGGCGAACCAGTCCGCCCGCGCTTTTTCGATGGTCGCCGAAATCAGTGCATGGTCGTGCGCCGCCGGGCCTGCCGAAGTCAGATAGGTGCGATAGACCGGGAAATGCAGGACATAGAGCTCGAGCGCCTGCCGCAGGCTGTCGGCGGAATAGTCGCGGGTGGAGTAGTGTCCGCCGGCGATACGCGCGAGCAGGCGCGTCAGCACCGTGAATTCGCTGGTCAGCAGGGTCTCCAGAACCCGGCGTTTGGCGTCCTTGAGGACTGGCTCCAGCCTCGGCGACATGTTGCTGATCTGCCGCCACACCTCATCGAGCGGATCGAGGCCTTTGGCGTCGACCAGCACCTGGGTGATGATGTTGAGCCACTCATAGCCGGTGGTGCCGTGGACGCCGATGAAGGAATGCAGGACTTCATGTTCGCCGAGAATTTTCTCGATCACCATGTAGAACGGCTCGGCAACCTTTCTATGTGCATCCCGGATCAGGCGGCGCAGCCGTTGAAAATATTGCGCGGGATCGCGCAAGCCGTCGATGTGATCGAGTCGCAGGCCCTGCAGCTTGCCTTCCGCGACCAGTCTTTTGACCAGGTGATGAACGGCGTCGAATGTGCCCGCATCCTCGACGCGCAATCCGGCCAGCGTATTGACGTCGAAGAAGCGCCGGTAATTGATATCGCTGGCAGCGAGCCGCCAATGGCCGAGCTTGTAGTGCTGACGCTCCAGCAGTCGATGCAGCGCCAGCATTTGCGTGGCGCGATCCGGGCCGGCGCGATAGGCGTCGAGCCCGCGCGCGATCAAGTCGGCGGCTTCGACGATGCTCTTCAATTCGGCCTTGAAGGCAGGCGCCTCCTTGCGATTGGGATGGCGCAATCCCTTGTAGCGCGATGCGAGATCGAGAATACGTTTCCCTGCGGCGTCTTCCTCTGCCCCGGCTTCCTTGACGGCGCTGCGCAAGATCTCGCTGTAGCGCTCCGGCGCGATCGGCAGCCGATGTTCGAAATACCAGGCCGAGAAGCTACCTTCGTCGGGATCGTAGCGAAGTTCGATCTCGCCTTTTTCCAGCGCTTCGCCGTAGGACGTGCCGATGATCGGCAGCAGCACGCCGCCGCGGGCGCGGTAGGGCAGGATGTCCCAGTCGATGTCGAACGACACCGCATGTGGCGAGGCCGGACCCCATTCCAGCACATCGAGCCACCATGGATTGTCGGCGAAGTGCACGCCGACATGGTTGGGCACGAAATCCAAAATCAGACCGAGGTCATGTTGTTTGAGGGCGCCGCTCAATCGTTCGAAGCCGGCATCTCCGCCCAGTTCCGGATTGATTTTTGTGTGGTCGACGATGTCATAGCCATGGGTGCTGCCCTGGCGCGCCTTCATGAAGGGCGATGCATAGAGATGCGTGATGCCCAGCGCCTTCAGGTAAGGGACGATGGCGGCAGCCGCGTCGAAATCGAAATTGGCCGTGAGCTGAACGCGATAGGTTGCGATCGGAATGGCTGGAGGCATTATCGCTCTCCGATATGCCAGGACACCGACCATGGCGGGATCAGGTTGCTGCTCTCGCCGCCCCAGATTGAAATGCCGATCGGGTCGCTTCGCTTGCGGGCGATTTCGCCGGACGACAGGTTGGCGGTGAGCCGGAGCATTGCGCCATCGCCGAGGCGCCAGTTCGCTGTCAACAGACCGTTGTCTGCCGCGTCCGCCTCGCCAAAGGTCGTGCCCGCCAGCCGGGGAACGATTTCGCGCCGGCGTATGGCGAGAAGGTCTTGCACCAGCGAAAGTCGCCTTTGTCCCGCAGGCAGGTTGCGCGCGTCCCAATCCAGCACGGCGGCTTGAAAGGTCGAGGCGTGAAGCGGGTCTGGAACCTCCTCACCATATTTCGCGTAGGCCCAGGCGTATTCCCGGCGCCGTCCCTGGCGCACGGCCTCGGCGAGTTCACCCTGAAAATCGCAGAAGAACGGAAATGGCGCCTTCGAGCCCCACTCTTCGCCCATGAACAGCATCGGGATATGAGGCGCCAGCAGGGTGATCGCCAGCGCGGCTTCGATCGCGTCAGTATGTACGCTGCTTTCGAGCCGGTCACCGAGGGCGCGGTTGCCGATCTGGTCGTGGTTTTGCAGGAAATTGATGAAAGCGGTCGGGGCCAGTTTGCCGCTCGGCTCGCCGCGCAATTGCCCGCCGCGATGCGCCGACGCTTCGCCTTGATAGATAAAGCCGGACGCGAGCGCGCGCGCGATGTCGGGCAGTGGCGACTTCGCGAAGTCGCGGTAGTAGCCTTGGGTCTCGCCGGTCAGCAAGACATGCCAGGCGTGATGATAGTCGTCGTTCCACTGCGCGCGGTAGCTTCCGCTCGGCGGATCCTGCTCGGCGTCCAGCAGGTTTGCGGCGTTATCGTCGTTTTCAAGCACGAGATGAATATGCCGGCCGGTCTCGGTGGCGAGATCGCCGACGACGCGGCTGAGATCATGCAGCATGGAGATTTCGCCGAGCTCGGTGATGGTGTGCACGGCGTCCAGCCGCAGCCCGTCGAAGCGGTATTCGCGCAGCCAATACAACGCATTCTCGATGGCGAAGGCGCGCACCTGCGGCACCCGGTAGTCGATCGCGTTGCCCCAGGGGGTCTGCGCCTCCGTGAAGAAGCCCGGCGCATAGCGGCCGAGATAATTTCCCTCCGGACCGAAGTGATTATAGACCACGTCGAGAAACACCATCAGCCCGCGCAGATGCGCTTCATCGATCAGCGCCTTGAGATCGTCGGGGCGTCCATAGGCGCTGTCCGGTGCATACCACAAAACGCCGTCATAGCCCCAGTTGCGCCGTCCGGCGAAATCCGCCAGCGGCATCAACTCCAGCGCGGTGATTCCGGTTTCCATGAGATGATCGAGTTGGTCGATCATGGCGCGGTAGGTGCCTTCCGGCGTGAAGGTGCCGACATGGGATTCGAGCACGGCGGCTTCCTGCCACGGACGGCCGCGCCAGTTCGTGGCGCGCCAATTGTAGGCGGCGTGATCGATCACCTCGCTGGGACCGGAAACGTCATCCGGCTGAAACGCCGAGGCCGGATCGGGGACATCGATCTCCTCGTCGATTCGGAACTTGTAACGCGCGCCGGTCTCTACGCCGGCGATGTCGATGGAAAACCAGCCGTCTCGGCCGCGCCGCAGCGGACGGGATTTTTCGTCGAGCAAGAGATCGACACGCTTCGCCGCCGGCGCCCAAAGTCGAAACGACGTGCCTTCCGCTGTCGGCTTGGCGCCGAAGTGCTGCTCATTCATGCTGAACCCGCAAAAGCCAGCACCGAGCGGGGAGCCGCGCTCGTCTCGCTTCCCGAGGCGAAGTTCACGATCTCCTGTTTGACGTCCACGGTGTTCAACACCTGCTGCCAGGATTTGTACTCCGGCATTTTGGGCAATTTGAATGCGATGGACTCCGGTGCGGCGTTCAGCACGATGAAAATCGGCGCTTGCCCGGGTTCGGCGGGACCGAGCACATAAGCGAGAAAACGGCCTTCGGGAAAATTCCAGTCCTGCTCCTTCATCTCGTCGGCCGACGGCGTCAGCCACAACACGCCGTAGGATCCGTCCGCACGCCGTCCATCGAGCCAGTGGTGCGAGCGGATTTGCGGAAAACGCTTTCGCAAGTTGGTCATGTGGCCGATGAAATCGGTGAGGTCGTCGCCTTCGCGGTTGAGGCCTTCCCAGCCCACCCAGCCGATTTCGTTGTCCTGGCAATAGGCGTTGTTGTTGCCGTTCTGGCTATTGCCGACCTCGTCGCCGGCCAGGATCAGCGGCAGGCCCTGCGCCAGCAGCAGGCATGCGAGCTGGTTTTTCCGAAGCTGGCGGCGAAGTGCGACAATCGCTGCGTCGTCGGTCGGGCCTTCATGGCCGCAATTGTTGCTGTGATTGTCGTTCGAGCCGTCACGGTTTTCCTCGCCATTACCCTCATTGTGCTTTTCGTTGTAGCTGAACAGGTCCGCCAGCGTGAAACCATCATGGACGGTCACATGATTGACGCCGGCGCGTTGCGAGCGGCCATCATGGTTGAACAGATCGGACGAGCCAGTCATGCGTCGGGATACTTCGCCGATCAGGCTGCCTTCGCCGCTCCAGTAACGCCGCATCGCGCTGCGGTACTTGTCGTTCCACTCCGACCATTGCGAGGGAAACGCGCCGACCTGATAGCCGCCCATGCCGAGGTCCCACGGTTCGGCGACCAGTTTCGTCGCGGCGAGCACCGGGTCTTGCCGGATCGCGGTCAGGAATGCGGCGTTGCGATCGAAGCCGTTCGGCCCGCGCGCCAGCGTGGTGGCGAGGTCGAACCGAAAGCCATCGACGTGGCAGACCTCGACCCAGTAGCGCAGCGAATCCATCACCATCTGAAGGACGCGCGGATGGGTGAGGTTGACCGAATTGCCGCAGCCGGTGAAATCATCGTAGAATCGCGGATTATCCGGCTTCAGCCAGTAGTAGGAAGCGTTGTCGATACCTCGGAACGACAGCGTCGGGCCCATATGGTTGCCTTCGGCGGTGTGATTGTAGACGACGTCGAGCATCACCTCGATGCCCGCATCGTGCAGCCGAGCCACCGTGGTGCGGAACCCGTCGAGCGGGTTGTCCTGCGAATAGCGCGGCTCCGGCGCGAAGAACGACAGTGTGTTGTAGCCCCAGTAGTTCGACAGCTTCTTTTCGACCAGCATTCGATCGTCGACGAGACCGTGGACCGGCAACAGCTCGATGGAGGTGACGCCGAGCCGTTTGAGATGATCGATCATCGCCGGCGAAGACAGGCCGCCATAGGTGCCGCGTAGCCCTGGCGGCACGTCTTCACGCTTCTGGGTCAGGCCCTTGACGTGGGCTTCATAGATGATGGTGTCTTCCCAGGCGATGTTTGGCCGGGACTCGCGACGTCCCCAGTTGAAGGTCTCGTCGACGACGACGGCCTTCGGCATGCCGCGTGCGTTATCGCGGCGATCGAACGAAAGGTCCTCGCGCGCGCTGCCGGTGCGATAGGCGAAATGCGCGTCGCTCCANACCAGCCTTCCGGCGATGCGCCTGGCATAGGGATCTAGCAGCAGCTTGTTGNCATTGAAGCGGTGGCCGTGTTCGGGCTCGTACGGTCCGTGAACCCGATAGCCGTAGAGCTGACCGGGCGAGACGTCGTTCAGGTAGCCATGCCAGACATCTTCGCTGCGCTCGGGCAATTCGACGCGTTCGAGCTCGCGGCGTCCCTGGCTGTCGAACAGGCAAAGCTCGACCTTTTGCGCGTTGGCGGAAAACAGCGCGAAATTGGTGCCCCGGCCGTCCCAGCTTGCACCGAGGCGTGAGGACGTTCCGGCGGACAGTCGCATACTCAGCTTTCCGGTACGAGAAAAATGGCAGCCAGTGGCGGGATGGTGAGATTGAGTTCGGGCACGAGGCCTTCCAACGTCATGACTTCGCCGACGTTACCGACATTGCTGCCGCCGTAATGCGCGGAATCCGAGTTGAGAACCTCGCGCCACTTGCCGGTGAACGGCACCCGGACGCGGTAGTTGTAATAGACATTCGGAGAAAAGTTGATGATCACGAGACAACGCGCGCGGGCATCATTGCCCTTGCGGATCCAGGCGAACACGTTGCCGCCGGCATCGTCGGTGACAATCCATTCAAAGCCGGACTGATCGCAATCCATCTCGTGCAGCGCGGGCAGCGCGCGATAGAGCCGGTTCAGATCGCGGATCAGGGACTGGACGCCGGCGTGCTTGCTTTGGTCGAGCAGGTGCCAATCCAGCGAGCGATCGTGATTCCATTCACGCTCCTGGCCGAACTCGCAGCCCATGAACATCAGCTTCTTGCCGGGATGAGCGAACATGAACGCATAATACGCGCGCAGATTGGCGAAGCGTTGCCAGTCGTCGCCGGGCATCCGGCCCAGGATCGAACGCTTGCCGTGCACGACTTCATCATGCGACAGCGGCAGAATAAAATTCTCCGAGAAGGCATAATGCAGGCCGAACAGGATGTCGCCGTGATGATGCTTGCGATGGATCGGATCCTTGCTGATGTAGTTCAGCGTGTCATGCATCCAGCCCATGTTCCATTTATAGCCAAAACCCAGCCCGCCATATTCGACCGGGCGCGATACCTGCGGCCAGGCGGTTGACTCTTCCGCCGCCGTGGTGGCCTGCGGAAACCGCGCGAACACTTCGGTATTGAAGCGGCGCAGGAAATCGATGGCCTCGAGATTTTCCCGGCCGCCATATTTGTTCGGGATCCAGCCCCCGGCGGGCCGGCTGTAGTCGAGATACAGCATCGAGGCGACCGCATCGACGCGCAAGGCATCGATGGCATAGCGTTCCAGCCAGAACAGCGCGTTCGATACCAGGAAATTGACGACTTCGGTGCGGCCGTAATTGTAGATCAGCGTACCCCAATCGAGGTGACGGCCCTGCAGCGGATTGGCATGTTCATACAGCGCGGTGCCGTCGAAATGACCAAGGCCGTGCGGATCGTCCGGAAAATGCCCGGGTACCCAGTCCAGCATCACGCCGAGACCTTCGCGGTGGCAGGCGTCGACCAGCGCCGAAAAATCCTCCGGCGTGCCGAACCGGCTGGTGGGGGCGTACAGGCCGGTCGGCTGATATCCCCATGAGCCGTCGAACGGATGTTCGTTGACCGGCAGGAATTCGACATGGGTAAAGCCGAGATCGCGGACGTAACGCGGAAGCTGCTCGGCCAGATCGCGATAGGTCAGCCATTCGTTGTTGCCCTTGCGCCGCCACGAGCCGAGATGAACCTCGTAGATCGACATCGGCGCAGCCGGTGCGTTGACGCCCGTGGGGGCAGGGCGCGGGCGCGGCAACCGGGCCTCGTCGAATACGATGGACGCGGTGCTTGGGCGCATTTCCGCGGCAAACGCCATCGGATCGGACTTCAGCGGCAAGTGCTGACCCTGCGGGCCGATGATATCGAATTTATAATGATCGCCCGGCTTGGCGTGCGGCACGAACAGCTCCCAATAACCAATGCCGCGGACCCGCATCGGGTGTCGCCGCGCGTTCCAGAAATTGAAATCGCCGACGACACTGACCCGCCGCGCATTGGGGGCGAGCACCACGAACGCCACGCCGCTGACGCCGTCGAGCGTCATGGGATGCGCGCCAAGCTTGTCGTAAATTCGCTGGTGGGTGCCTTCGCCCAGCAGATACAGATCGAAATCGCTCAACACCGGCGGAAAGCGGTAGGGATCGTCAAGGTCGACCACGGTCTCGCCGAAGCGGGCGCGCAACTGGTAGCGCCGCGAGCCGTTCGGAAGCGCGCCCGCGAACAGTCCGGCGTCATGAATGCGCGCCAGCGATGCCGCTTCGCCATGCTCGTCGATCGCATCGACCTTCGAGGCCTCCGGCAGGAACGCGCGCACTACGGTCTTGTCGCCCTCGGTATGAAGGCCGAGGTAGCGAAAAGGATCGGAGTGACGGCCTTCCACGATCGCATAGGCCTCTGCGGACAGTTTGCTCATGAGGCCTCGTTGCGATGCTGAGACAATATCCGAAGCATCCCGGTCAGCGGGACGCGCAGCCAGTCGGGCCGGTAGGCCAATTCGTATTCGATCTCGTAGATCGCCTTTTCCAGCAGAAAGAAATCCAACATCCGCCTGGCAGCATCTGGATCGGCTGGCCACAGGCGTTGATCGGTCATAACGTCGCGATAAGCGCCAAGGAACGTTGCGACCGAACGGTCGCGCCATTCCACGAGGGTTGCGCCGAGCTTGCCGTCCTCGTCGGGGGCTACTTTAAGCGCGCGCTCCAGCGCTGCGGTTGCCGAGTAATCGATCGAGCGGATCAGGCCTGCGGCGTCGCGCGCCGCCGGCGCCTTGCGCCGGCGCTCCGCCAGTGTACGGCGGGGCTCGCCCTCGAAATCGATGATGAAGATGTCGTCCTTGACGATCAACATCTGGCCGAGATGGAAATCGCCATGGTGGCGGATATTCATGCCGTCGATATCCGGNGGAAGCAGCGCACCGAGGCGATCACGCAAGCTGTCGCGTTGGGCCAGCGCCTGATCGACCAGCAGGCGATCAGATTCCCTTAGCGTCTCCCGCCGTTGCCTCAANGTGTCGAAGACGCGTTCCGCGCGCGCGCTTNTATCTTCGATCCAGCGCCGCACATCCTCGGGCCGGGTCGGTTCGGGCTTGAAATCGGCATCCGCTTCGCTGCTGGCCAGAGCCATGTGCATTTCGGCGACGCGTCTTCCGGTCTGCGACATGTAACGCAGATAGGGGACCTGTTCCTCGCTTTCGCGTGGATGTTCGCTTCGCGCCAGCAGACGCTGTTCTTCGACAAAGCGGTCGAGATACGCCGATGTCACGGTCCAGGCATCGCCCTGGTTTTCGACAAACGCATGCACGACGGCGATTGCGCTGGGTTTGTCGCCTTCGATCAGCTCGACGCTGCCGAGCAGCGCCGGGGAATTGGCGAAACCCGCGACCTCGGTCAGAAACCGGCCGACTTCTATCTCTGGATTGATGCCGGATTCGAGCTTTCGATAGACCTTGACGACATAGTCATTATCCACCAGCGTCGTGCTGTTGGATTGTTCGGTTTCGACGGCGCGGATTTGCTCCGGCAGTTTGATCGGCCTGTCCGAGAGCCGGCTGGTCGGCTTGAACTCAAGGCGCGTGTCCTGTTCTTCAATCGTCAGGGAGTGGCGCAAATTGCGCAGCAGAAGCGCGATGAAGATCTCGTCAGTCGCAACATCCAGCAAGGTGCCTTCCCGCGCGCCCTGGCGTACCGCGGCAAAGGCGCGGGGGTTATAGCGCTCGCGATCGAACCGCATCCATTCGATCCGCATCGGCAATACGTAACGCGTCGTCGTACCGCGCTGCGTCGTTTCAAAAAAAGCGAGCCAGGGGCGGTTGTCGCCAATATCGCAGAACGGGATCGCCGCGGTCAACGTCGGTTGGATTTCCTTGGCCGAACGTTCCGGATACCAGCGGGTTCGCGCCAGGTGTCCCGGCAAGACGTCGTGTTCGAATACGCTGCGGGTGCGGGCCAGCGACATCCATGTCGCGCCCACCGGCACCACCAGGGTCTCGAATTCGGGAACCACGGATGGTGCGGCGTGCTCGGATTTGTCGCGTTCTCGAAGCTGGAACCAGTAAAATCCATAGGGCGCCAGCATGATCATGTAGGGCAATTCGCCGATCGCCGGAAAGTGAGTGCGGCCGAGCATTTCCTGGGGAATGCGGTCCTTCCATGCCGACAGGTCAAGTTCGGTGGCCTGCGCGGAACGCGACAGATTGGCGACGCAGAGGATCACTTCGTCGCCATATTGCCGGACATAGGCCAGCACGGAGCGATTGACCGGGCGGATNAACGTCATGGTGCCGCGGCCGAACGCCGGGGTGGATTTGCGCACCGATATCAGCCGTTTGGTTGCGCTTAGCAACGAAGACAGGCTGCGCGACTGGGCCTCGACATTGACCGACTCGTAGCCATAGACCGGATCCATGATGGTCGGGGCGTAGAGCCGTGCCGGATCGGCGCGGGAGAAACCGCCATTGCGATCCGGGGTCCATTGCATCGGCGTACGCACGCCGTTGCGATCGCCGAGATAGATATTGTCCCCCATCCCGATCTCGTCGCCGTAGTAAATGATCGGCGTGCCCGGAAACGACAACAACAGCGAATTCATCAGTTCGATCTTGCGGCGGTCATTGTCCATCAACGGCGCCAGCCGGCGGCGAATACCGACATTGATGCGCGCACGGGGATCATTGGCGTAGGTCGACCACAGGTAGTCGCGTTCGACGTCGGTGACCATTTCCAGCGTCAACTCGTCATGGTTGCGCAGAAACAGCGCCCATTGACAACTGTTCGGGATGTCCGGGGTCTGGCGCAGGATGTCGGTGATCGGAAAGCGATCCTCCTGGGCGAGCGCCATGTAGATCCGGGGCATCAGCGGAAAGTGATAGGCCATATGGCATTCGTCGCCGCGACCGAAATACTCCTGCACATCCTCCGGCCATTGATTGGCTTCCGCCAGCAGCACCTTGCCCTTGGCATAGCTGTCGAGTTCGGCGCGCAGCTTCTTGATGATGGTGTGGGTTTCCGGCAGGTTCTCGTTATTGGTACCGTCGCGTTCGCACAGATAGGGGATGGCGTCGAGACGGAAGCCGTCGACGCCGGCATCGAGCCAGCGTTTCATGACCTTGACGATGGCGCTGACGACGCGCGGGTTGTCGAAATTCAGATCCGGCTGGTGNGAGAAGAAGCGATGCCAATAGAAGGCGCTGGCTTCGGTATCCCAGGTCCAGTTCGACTTCTCGGTGTCGGTGAAGATAATGCGGGTGCCGGCGTATTTCTGGTCGGTGTCGCTCCACACATACCAGTTGCGGGCGTCCGACTTCGGATCGCTGCGGCGCGCGCGCTTGAACCAGTTGTGCTGGTCGGAGGTATGATTGACGACGAGTTCGGTGATGACCCGCAGGCCGCGCCGCTTGGCCTCGACGATGAAACGACGGAAATCCTTCATGGTCCCGAAATCGGGATTGATCGCGCCGTAGTCGGCGATGTCATAGCCGTCGTCCCGGCCGGGCGATGGATAGAACGGCAACAGCCACAGCGCGGTGACCCCAAGATCCTGCAAATAGCCGAGCTTCTCGGTCAGCCCGGCGAAGTCGCCGATACCGTCATTGTTGCTGTCGGCAAAGGCCTTGACGTGAAGCTGATAGATGACAGCATCCTTGTACCAGAGCTCGTCGCTATCGCGCACGGTGGTGACCGGCAACTCGTCTGCGTCTGCGTCGATGGACGGCATCAGGTTCATGGCGGGCGCCCTCACGCCAGGCAGCGAAAGAGCAGAGCGGGGTCGCGCACCGGGTCTATCCGCAGCCGAATGCCGCCCCATTCGACCGGATACCGTTCGCCGGTGATCAGGTTTTCAACGGCGGCGACGTTGCGGCGCTCGCTGGCGATGCCGACCTGGACGTCGCCGAGCGGAAACCAGAATTCGTGTGGCTCGCGCGACAACGCGATAGCCACCACGACGCTGTTGGTCTGGTTGGCGGATTCCTTGATGAAACCGATGACGTTGCCGTCATCGATTGGAANGAAGCGTAGATTGCCGGTCTGTTGCAGGGCTGTGTTGGCCCGGCGGGCGCGGTTGAGATCGCGAATATAGGGCTTGATATTGTCCGGCTTGTCCCAATCGCGCACCTTGATCTCGTACTTTTCCGAATCAAGATATTCTTCCCGCCCGGGGATGGGATCGTGTTCCAGCAGTTCGAATCCGTTGTAGATGCCGTAATTGCCGGACAGCGTGGCGGCAAGGGCGACGCGGGACTTGAACATCCAGGCCTCGCCGCTCTGCAGGTGATAGGGCAGGATGTCCGGGGTATTGACGAAGAAATTCGGACGATAGAAATCGCGCTCCGGATAGGCTGTCAGCTCGTTCAGATACTGCTCCAGCTCCCACTTCTGGGTCCGCCAGGTGAAGTAGGTGTAGGACTGGGTGAAGCCGAGCTTGGCGAGGCCCTTCATCAGTTTCGGCCGCGTGAAGGCTTCCGCCAGGAAAATAATGTCCGGATGGCGGAGCTGAACTTCATGGATCAGCCATTCCCAGAATCGGAAGGGCTTGGTGTGGGGGTTGTCGACCCGGAAAATGCTGACCCCTTGCTCGATCCAGAACAGCACCACGTCGCGCAAGGCATTCCACAGGGTACCTGCGTCCTCGGATGAGAAATCCGGATTGACGATGTCCTCATATTTCTTCGGCGGATTTTCGGCATAGCGCATCGAGCCGTCCGGCCGGCGCTTGAACCACTGCGGATGCTGCTGCAGCCAGGGATGGTCGGGCGAACATTGCACGGCGAAGTCGAGCGCGACCTCGAGCTCAAGCCGCTTGGAGGCCGAGACGAAGCTGCGAAAGTCCTCCAGCGTCCCCAATTCCGGATGCACGGCGTCATGGCCGCCTTCGGCGGCGCCAATAGCGTAGGGGCTTCCGGGATCGCCTTCAGCCGCGGTCACCGCGTTGTTGCGGCCCTTGCGGTTGGTGTGGCCGATGGGGTGAATCGGGGTCAGGTACACCACGTCGAAGCCCATCGCGGCGATATCCGGCAGCCGCACGATGCAATCCTCGAAGGTGCCGTGCTGGCCGGGTGTCCGGCCCTGGCTGCGCGGCACCATCTCGTACCAAGCGCCGGCCCGTGCCCGCGGCCGGTCCGCCATCAAAGGAAACAACTGCGATCGCGTCAGGTCGGGCCGCAACTGGCTCTCGGCCATCGCGTCCTTCAATTCGGCGGTCAGCAGCGGTGCGGCGTCACCGGTTTGCAGAAAATCCTCGCATTGCCGCAGGATCACCGCAGCCGCCACGTTGCCCCCGGCCTGCGCCTTGGTGAGCATGCCAGCGCCCTCGATCGCCTCGAGGGTCAGATCGGCGCCGGCCTTCTGCTTCAGCTCGAATCCGTGCCGCCAGGTTGCGAATTCATCGGTCCAGGCCTCGATGGCATAGACATAGCGTCCGGGCTGGTCCGGGACGAACGATCCGCCCCAGCGGTCATTGCTGTGATGGGTCATCGGCTCGCGGCGCCATTCGCGGTCCTGTTCGCGGCGCCAGACCAGCGCAGCGTTCACAACATCATGTCCGTCGCGGTATATATCAGCCCAGACCTCGATGCGCTCCCCGGCGACGCGCTTCACAGGAAAGCGGCCGCCGTCGATCAGCGGATAAACGTCTTCAATATGAAAAGCGCCGCCGGCTGCGGCGCTCTCGACAGTTTGAGTTGTTTTGTTCACGGTGATGCCATTGACATGGAAGCAACGCCCCGTTTCCTGTGCGGGAAAGGAGACGTTCCGGACATATATACAAAGCCGCTCGCCGCGCATTGGTTCCCGGGGAACGCCGGGGACAATAGTGAGTTAAGCACGGCTATCCTCTTCCCGCATCTAATGAATTTCGTGACGGTCTCCCACTGTTGCGTGCAAACCGCGTGCCGAATGGACCTTTTCACCAAAGCTAAAGACGCCGGAATCCAGACCGAATTTATCGACGGTCAGGGTCACCGGCATGTGACAGGCGCNGCCGCGCTCCGGATCATCCTCGACGCCCTGCCGGTTCAAGCCCCNCGCCGGCTTGTCGGNGGGGCGGTGGTGGTGCGCTCCGGTCAGCCGGCGCAGACCGAACTCGAACAGGCTGCCACATTCCCGGTGCGCTGGAAAATCGTTGCCGGTCTTAAGGTTATCGCGCAGGGCGAGACCGGCCATCGGATCATCGCCTGGCCGGCGGACTTGCCGATCGGATCGTACCGTCTGCACCTGACCGATGCCTCCTCGTTCACGGAAGAGGTNCCGTTGATGGTGGCGCCGCCAAGGGNCTTCGNAGGCGATTTCGACCGCTGCTGGCTGCTGGCAGTCCAGCTTTACGGCATCCGGTCGGCCCACAATTGGGGCATCGGCGATTTCACTGATCTCGAAGGGTTGATCGAACTGGCGGGTCATTTGGGAGCTGACGGCATCGGCCTCAATCCGCTGCATGCGTTGTTCGATGACCGCCCCACCGATTGCAGCCCCTATTCGCCGAACAGCCGGCTGTTTCTGAATGCGCTCTATGTCGATGTTGAAAAACTGCCGGAGTTTCGACCCGATGCTTTCGGCGAGAGCGCCGGTGCAATCACGCGGCTGAGGCAGCGCGACCTCGTGGATTATGCCGGCGTCGCGGCGCTGAAATGGCGCGCGTTGCGTTTGGCGTTCGAGCGCTTCAGGGCCGACGCGGCGCCGGAACGCCGGCAGGATTTCGCCAGCTTTCGCGCCGAGCGCGAGCCGCTATTATCGCGCTTCGCCTGCTTCGAAGTGCTCAGGCATCGCTTCAACAAGCCGTGGTGGGAATGGCCCAAACCATGGCGGCAACCCAATGAAGCCAAATGTGCCGGACTGCGGCGGGGTCCCGATGCGGCCGAAATCGAATTCGTTGAATTCGTGCAATGGACGGCGGACCGGCAGTTGCAGTCTTGCCGCGATCTCGCAAGCCGGCTTGGCATGAAAGTCGGCCTCTATCTCGATGTGGCCGTCGGTGTGCAATCCGACGGGTTCGATGCCTGGAACGAGCAGGCCGCGATTTCCCGTCATCTCGCCGTCGGCGCACCGCCGGACCCGTTGAACATATCGGGCCAGAACTGGGGCCTCGCAGGGTTCAACGCCGCCGGCCTGGAAATCCAGTCGTTCGAGCCGTATCGGGAGATGCTTCGGGCGTCGATGCGCCACGCCGGCGCGATCCGGCTCGATCATGTGCTCGGTCTGAAGCGGCTTTATCTGGTGCCACACGGATTTGCCGCCGACAATGGCGCCTATGTGCAAATGCCGTTCGNGGCGTTGCTGGCGGCGACCGCGCAGGAAAGCATGGCACATCGCTGTGTCGTCATCGGCGAGGACCTCGGCACCGTGCCGGAAGGCTTTCGCGAGCAAATGGCCGATTGGGGCATCTGGTCGTATCAGGTGATGATGTTCGAGCGCGACGATCATGGCCGGTTTCGCGGCATCGATCATTATACGCCCAATGCGCTTGTCACCTTCAATACCCATGACCTCTCGAGCTATGCCGGGTGGCGCTCCTTCAGCGATCTAAAGCTGAAACGGTCGCTCGGGATCGATCCCGGCGAAAGCGACGACGCGCGCTGGCATGCGCTCACCATGCTGACCGAGGCGCTGCGCCATCACGGCATCGACAGGGATGATCTATACGCGGTGGTGGGTTTTCTGGCACGGACCCGATCGCGCCTGCTCGCGATATCGCTGGAGGATCTGCTCGGGGTAATCGACCAGCCCAATATTCCCGGCACTGTGAACGAGCATCCGAATTGGCGGCGGCGATTGCCNGTTGCGATCGACGCGATTGCGTCGGCGATCGATCGTCCAGCGCTCAAGGTCGCGACGGCGAGCCGGGCGCGGGCCAGCACCTGACGCACAATCATTCAATCGGCGATAACAACGTGCCCTGCAAAATCGAAGACTATGGATTGATTGGCGACTGCGAAACTGCAGCCCTGGTCGGGCGCGACGGATCGATCGATTGGCTGTGCTGGCCCGCGTTCGATTCCGACGCCTGTTTCGCCGCCTTGCTCGGCACGCCCAGACAAGGCCGATGGCTTATCGCGCCGGCGGAAGATGCCAAACAATCCTCCCGCCGCTACTGGGACAATACGCTGATCCTGGAGACGCGCTTCGAGACGGCAAATGGCACGGCGGCCCTGATCGATTTCATGCCACCGCGCGGCGACGCCTCCGATGTCGTGCGACTGGTGCGCGGCGTCAGCGGTCGGGTCAAGCTGCGGATGGAACTGGTGATCCGGTTCGGATTCGGCGTTGATATCCCCTGGGTCAAGCGAACAGAAGACGGCGCGTTGCTGGCGATTTGCGGGCCGGACATGACGGTGCTGCGGACGCCGGTCGAGACGCGCGGCGAAGACATGACCACGGTGGCCGATTTCGAGGTGAGTGCCGGCGAGACACTGCCCTTCGTGCTCACTTTCGGGCCTTCGCATCTGCCGGTTCCCGAGCCGATCGATCCGGCGCAGGCCTTGCAAGATACCAAGGAGTTCTGGACCGAATGGTGCAGCCGCTGCAGCTACGAGGGTGACTACCGCGATCTCGTGATGCGTTCGTTGCTCACGCTGAAGGCCCTGACCTATGCGCCGACCGGCGGCATTGTCGCCGCACCGACGACCTCGCTGCCGGAAAAGCTCGGGGGGGCCCGCAACTGGGATTATCGCTTTTGCTGGCTGCGCGACGCCACCTTCACGCTGCTGGCGCTGATGAACAGCGGCTATACCGAGGAGGCTAGCGCCTGGCACAATTGGCTGCTGCGTGCCGCTGCCGGTTCGCCGGCGAACATGCAGATCATGTACGGCATCAAAGGCCAGCGGCGCCTGCTGGAATGGGTTGCCGGCTGGCTGCCGGGCTACGAGGGCGCACAGCCGGTTCGAATCGGCAATGCCGCGCATGCCCAGCTGCAACTCGATGTCTTCGGCGAATTGATCGATGCGTTTCATCAGTCGCGCATGGCTAGCCTGGATCTCGACGAGGGGAGCTGGGACCTGGAATGCAAGGTGCTGGAGCATCTGGCTGTAGTATGGGACCAGCCCGACCAAGGCATCTGGGAAATCCGCGGCGACGGAAAGCACTACGTTTCGTCGAAGGTGATGACGTGGGTCGCGTTCGACCGCGGCATCAAAAGTGCCGAGAAGTTCGGCTTTGAAGCGCCGCTCGATCAGTGGCGCCGGCTGCGCGACACCATCCATCGCGACGTCTGCGAAAAGGGATTCGATCGCGAGCAGAATGCGTTTGTCGAATCCTATGGATCGAAAGTGCTCGATGCCAGTATCCTGCTGATGCCGTCGGTGGGCTTCCTGCCGGCATCGGACCCGCGCGTTCGCGGCACTATCGCTGCCGTCGAGAGATATCTGATGCGGGACGGGTTTGTGCTGCGGCACGACCCCCGCAGGGTCTCCGATGAACGAGAACCGATCGAAGGTGCATTTCTCGCCTGCAGCCTTTGGCTCGCCGACGCTTACGTGCTGGCTGGCGAGATCGCCAAGGCGCAGGCGCTGTTCGATCGCGTAGTTGCGGTGGCGAATGATCTCGGGCTGCTGGCGGAGGAATTTGATTCCGGCGAAGGGCGTCAAACCGGAAATTTCCCGCAAGCCCTGACCCACATCGCGCTGATCAATACCGCGCACAATCTCAGCGATGCGAAGAAGCCGGCCGAAAAGCCGGTGATGCAGCGGTCGAAGTAGCGGCCTCGCCGTCATTCCCGCGTAACGGCTTCGCCGTTATCGCTGGAGGTGTTCGCCTTTTTGGCGAGCCTCGAAGGATGACGAGATCAATACCCGCGGCCATCCTTCGAGACGCTTGCTTCGCAAGCTCCCCAGGATGACGGCACGATTGCGTCGCCGTTCACGGAGACGGCGCGGGGTATTACTTCGCTTCGTTGTGCTTCAAAATAACATCAATTGCGCCGGCGAAACCTTCGTCCGCGTTCGACGTCGTAACATGCGTGGCCAGCTTCTTGACGTCGTCGGTTGCGTTACCCATCGCGATCGAGATCCCGCTGGTCCTGAACATCGCCANGTCGTTCTGCATGTCGCCGATAGTGGCAACCGCGCCCGTTGAAACTCCAAGGCGCTTGGCCATCGCCTGCACGAATGTACCCTTGTCGCAGCCGGGTGGGGTGACGTCGAGATAATAGCTTTGCGACCGGACCGCTGTGGCCTGGGCGCCCAATGCCTTTTGCATTGCGGCCTCGCAGCGTTGCAGCAGGGCTGCATCGGCGCAGGCGCCGACGAGTTTGCAGGCACTCGACAAATAGGGCGTGAAATCCGGAACGATGGTCGGATCGATCTTGATGGTGCGCTTTTCAAGCGGGACGTATGCGCCGTCGCCGCTGCGGGCGAGCCACTGCTCGTTGGTGAACAGCCAGACGTCGACACCGAATTCGTCCAATATATCGATACTGCGTTGCACCGCAGATGCCGGGATCAAATGCTGTTCGATCGGGTTCAATTGTGCATCGACGATCGAACTGCCGTTGAAGGCCCCGACCGGCAGCGTGATCTGAAGCGGTTCGATCAGAAACCGCATGCCGATCGTCGGACGGCTGGAAGTAATGGTGAAGCCGACGCCGCTCTCCTCCAGGCGCCGCACCGCGCGTCTCGTGCCTTCGGTCAAGGTCTTGTCCTTGGTCAGCAGGGTGCCGTCGACATCCGAGACGACGAGGGCGATGCGGGTCATGATCGGTTCCTGTTGCTGGCGTCGCTTTCCGCCGGACTTAGCCTCATTCCGCGAATAATGTCATCGACGATCGTGTCGACCGGGGCATCGATCGATACCGTCACGGGATTTTCACCCGCGTCCGGCGGCTCCAGGGTCTTGAACTGGCTGTCCAACAGGCCAGATGGCATGAAATGGTTCTTCCGGGCAGCCAGGCGTTTGGCGATCAATTCCTGTGTGCCCTTCAGATAGACAATACGAACATCGCAGCGTCCATGCACGAGAACATCGCGGTAGGCGCGCTTGAGCGCGGAGCAGGCGATGACGGCATGCTGGCCGGCCTTGCAGACCCGGTCGATTTCGTCGGCAATCGCCTGCAACCAGGGCCAGCGGTCTTCGTCGGTGAGGGGATGGCCGGCGCTCATCTTGGCGACATTGCTCGCGGGATGAAACTTGTCGCCGTCCTCGTAGCTCCAGCGCAGTCGTTCGGCGAGCTTGTCCGCAATCGTGCTCTTGCCGGAGCCGGAGACGCCCATCACAATCAGCGCGCACGGCATCTGGCCTGCGTCATCGTTCACGAAAATTCTCCGGCAACGCCGCGGCGTCGACAAGCCAGATGGTCTCGCCGGCGGAATGTACGCGGTTCGCCGGCAAGTCCTCGCCAGCAAAAACGCGGGTCAGGATCGGGCGTTTTCCCGCGCCGCTGGCTTCGATCAGCATTTCGCGGCAGGAGCCGAGCGCCGGCAGCGTCAGCGTGACCCGCGGTACGAACGGCTCGACATGCGCCTTGGGGACCTCGATGACCCAGCGCTCGGTTTCTTCCACGGCGGGGTAGCCGGGAAACAGCGATGCGGTATGGCCGTCGGGCCCTACGCCCAGCAACACGACATCGAACAGCGGCCGGGCCAAATCCAGTTCATTGGCGCCATAGAACGATCTCAGCTCGCGCTCGTAACGGCGCGCGGCTTCCTGCGGATCGGCGCTGTCGATCGGAAGCGGATGGATGTTGGCGGCCGGTGCGCACCGATCCAGAAAGACGCCGCGCGCCATCGCCATATTGCTGAGTGGATCGGCGNCGGGGACAAANCGCTCGTCGCCGACGAACCAGTGCACGCGGTCCCACGGGATCTGGCTTCGATAGGCCTCGGTTGCGAGCAATTGATAGAGTTGCTTCGGGCTCGATCCACCGGCGAGACAAATCGCTACGCGACCCCTGTTCGCGGCGATCCGTGCCACGATCCGTTCCGCGGCGGCCTTCGCGAGGGCTGCCGGATCGGCAACCGTGATCACCTTGATGTCGTCTTTGATATTCACCTGATGATGATCGTTCGAGGCCATTCTAACGGAACTTCCGCCAGCTGCGGCCGTCACGGGTCAATAGCGCGTCCGCGTCGGGTGGACCTTCGCTGCCAGCCTTATAGTTTTCCAGGCCGTTGGCGCCAGTCTTCTTCCACGCATCGAGAAACGGCTGCACCGCCTGCCAGCCGGCTTCGACGCTGTCGGCGCGCTGAAACAGGATGTTGTCGCCGATCATGCAGTCGTAGATCAGCGTCTCATAGCCGGTGCTCGGCTCGGCCTTGAAGTAATCTTTGTAGCGGAATTTCATCTCGACGCCATCGATGGAAATCGTCGGCCCCGGCACCTTGGTGTTGAACTGCAGGGTAATGCCCTCGGCTGGTTCAATGCTGATGACGAGATAGTTCTGCGACAGGCGATCCACCGGCGTGTCACGAAACATCGCGAACGGTGCCTGCTTGAACTTGATCGCCACTTCCGTGCGCTTACTGGCCAGCGCCTTGCCGGTGCGCAGATAAAAGGGAACGCCGGCCCAGCGCCAGTTGTCGATCGTCAGTTTCAGCGCGGCATAGGTTTCGGTCGTGCTGTCGGGTTTGACATCCCCGGTCTTGCGATAGTCCTCGATCTCGGTGTCGCCGATCTTGCCGGCCTGGTATTGGCCGCGAACGGAATTCTGCAGGGCCTCGGCCTCGCTCAGGGTCTGGATCGCCGTCAGCACCTCGGCTTTTTCCGAACGGACCGCATGAGCGTCAAATTGAGCCGGTGGCTCCATCGCGATCAGCGATAACAGCTGGAACAGGTGGTTGGGCACCATGTCACGCAGCGCGCCGGTGGCGTCGTAGAAGCTGCCGCGGTGGCCGACGCCGAGTTGTTCATCGACGGTGATCTGCACATGATCGATGTGATTGCGATTCCAGATCGGCTCGAACATGCCGTTGGCGAAGCGCAGCACCAGGATATTCTGCACCGTCTCCTTGCCGAGATAATGATCGATCCGATAGATCTGGTGTTCGTCGACGATTTTCAGCAACTCGCCATTCAATGCCCTGGCCGAGGCGAGATCGGTTCCGAACGGCTTTTCGACCACCAGCCGTCGCCATGCGCCGTTTTCTTCCCTGAGCAAGCCGGTCCGGCCGAGTTCGCGGCTAATCGGCGCAAACGCATCGGGTGGCGTCGCCAGATAAAACAGGCGGTTGCCGCCGGTTTTCCGCGTTGCCTCCAGCTTTTCGAGTCGCTCCCCCATGGAATCGAACGAGGCCGGCTCGTTTGGATCGGCGACAATGCAGGTGAGACATTCCAGCAGGTGCCTGGCGATCGCATCATCCACGGGGCGAGTTGCGAATTGGCGCAAGCCTTTCATCAGGCTGTCGCGCAGCGCCTCGCTTGACATCGCCTTGCGGGCGATGCCGATGATGCAGAATTCGTCGGGCAGCAGGCTTGTCGCCGCAAGGTTATAGAGCGCGGGGATCACCAGCCGATGCGCCAGATCGCCGGTTGCGCCGAAGATGACGAAGCAGCAGGGATCAGGCTTCTTCTGATTTGAAGGAGCCTCCATCACGAGCGGCCGGCCTTCGACTTGACGGTGTCGGGCGCGCTCTGCTGTTGCGGCTCTTTGTGGCCGCCGAAACCGGCACGCATCGCGGAGAGAATCCTTTCGGCGAAAGTGTGCTGTTTGCGCGAGCGAAAGCGCGCGAACAAGGCGGCGGTCAAGACCTCAGCCGGGACTGCCTCGTCAATGGCGGCGTTGACGGTCCAGCGGCCTTCACCGGAATCCTCCACAAATCCCGAATAGTCATCAAGCGCGGGATTTTTCGCGAGTGCGGAGGCCGTCAGATCGAGCAGCCAGGACGGGATGACGCTGCCCCGACGCCACACCTCGGCGATGTCAGCGATCTCGAGATCGAACCTATGCTCGGCGGGCAGGGCGTCGATATTGGCATTCTTCAGAATGTCAAAACCCTCGGCATAGGCCTGCATCAGCCCATATTCGATGCCGTTGTGAACCATCTTGACGAAGTGTCCCGCGCCGACCGGGCCGGCGTGAATGTAACCCTGCTCGATGCGCGGATCGCGCCCCTCGCGTCCCCCGGTGCGCTCGATATCGCCGATGCCCGGCGCCAGCGCCGCGAAGATCGGGTCGAGCCGGTCGACCACCGCCTTGTCGCCACCGATCATCATGCAGTAGCCGCGGTCGATGCCCCAGACGCCGCCCGAGGTGCCGACGTCGATATAATGGATACCGCGTTCCTTGAGCGCTTTGCCGCGGCGGACGTCGTCCTGCCAAAACGTGTTGCCGCCATCGATGATGACGTCGCCGCTCTCCATCAGTTTTGCCAGCGCGTCGATCGTCGCTTCGGTAATCTTGCCGGCGGGCAGCATCACCCAGGCGGTTCGCGGCTTCTGAAGTTTTTTGACAAAATCTTCCAGCGCGCCGGAGCCGAGCGCGCCATCGGCTGCGATCGCAGCGACGGCCTTGGGGTCCTTGTCGTAAACAACGGTCGTGTGTCCGTGCTTCATCAGGCGCCGGACGATATTGCCGCCCATTCGCCCCAAGCCGATCATGCCGAGCTGCATGGCTGTACCTTCAATTCAGAGCTTCAGTGATCGCCGTACCGAGCATCTTTAGTCCGGCTTCGAGATCGCCCTTGAGATGCACGCGCAGCGCGCGGCGGCCGCGTTCGGTCAGCACGCCGAAATCGCCGCGGGCCTGTGCGGCCTTGATCACGCCGAAACTGGCTTTTTGACCGGGCACCGCGAGATCCCTGGCGTCATCGGCCGTAATCTGCAGAAATACGCCGCTGTCGGGTCCGCCCTTGTAGGCCTGTCCGGTGGAATGCAGGAAGCGCGGGCCGAATTCGGCGCAGGTCGCGACGCGCCGCTTGTCGCGCACCGCCAGCCGCATGTGCTGCAGGCTGTCGATATGCGCGTGATCGCGCTCGATATAGGCGAGCAGGGCGACATAATCGTCCGCGCCGGAGCGCCCAAGATGGGCTTTCAACCATGAGCCGAGATCGCCATTGGCGCCGGCCTTGCGCAAGGCCGCGGCGTTTTTTTCGTCGGTATAAATATCGGCTCCGGCGGTTGAGATTACCGGATGCTCCTTGGGCAGCGAACCGGTCTTTTCAAACGCCGCGGTCAATTCCCGGGTCTTGATCTTGGCGGCCTCAACGTCGGGCTGGTTGAATGGATTGATGCCGAGGATGGCACCGGCCACCGCGGTCGCCATCTCGAACCGGAAAAATTCCTGGCCGATATGGTCGATCGATTTGAGGACGATGCGAACCACGGGATGTCCGGCCTTTTCCAGCGCGGAAAGCTTGTCGTCGTGCGTTGCGTCGTTTTCATTTTCGGTGCGAAGATCGATGAAGAACCGATCCTTGCCGTACAGGGTCACGTCGCCCAAGGGTTCGCCATCGATCGGGATCAAGCCCTTGCCGTCCTTGCCGGTGGATTCCGCGATCAACTGCTCGGCCCACGCGCCGAAATCGGCGATTTTCGGTGACGACAGGATGGTGACCTTGTCGCGGCCTTCGAGCCCGGCAAGGCCCATGGCGAGGCCGAGCTGCACGCCCGGATTTTCATGCGGCGGCACATCCGGCCCGCAGGAGCGCACCATCGCCATGGTGTGCGCAAGCAGGGTGCGAAGGTCGATACCTGCGGAGGCGGCGGGCACCAGCCCGAACGGCGACAGCACCGAGTAACGCCCGCCGATCGTGGGGTCGCCATAGAAAATGCGGGCGAAGCCTTGTCGGGTCGCAACCTTCTCCAGCGATGAGCCGGGATCGGTCACCGCGATGAACCGATGGCCGGCTTTTTCGGCACCAATGGTCTCGGACACGCGTGCGAAGAAATAATCCTTCATCACGTTCGGCTCGGTGGTGCCGCCGGATTTGCTGGAGACGATGAAAAGCGTGTTTGCGACGTTGATCGAAGCCTGAAGGCTACGGACCTGGGCGGGATCGGTTGAATCAAGCACATGCAGTTTTGGGAAGCCCGGCTTCTTTGCGAAGGTTTGCGCCAGCACTTCCGGGCCGAGGCTCGATCCGCCCATCCCGAGCACCACCGCGTCGGTGAAGTTCTGTCCCTTTACCTTGTGCGCGAAGTCTTCATAGTCCGCGACATCGGCTGATGCCACGCTCGTGAGCCAACCCAGCCACTTGTTCTCGTCGGTCNCGGTCCAGACCGATTTGTCGTGCTGCCATAGGCGGCGGATCCTGGCGGATGCCCGCCAGTCCTCTGTGCTTTTCTCGACGGCGCTGCCGATCGCTGCGCCCAGCGCCAGTTGCTGCCGATCGATGCCGCCGCCCAGCGATGCCGCGCGCTTGTGCGCGACCGCGCCGTAGAGCTTGTCGGCGGCGTCGGCGAACTGCTTGACGCCGTCCTTGACCAGTTCGGTCGTGATCGCATCGAGCGAGATGCCGGATTTATCGAGTTCTGCTAGGACGTGTTTGGCCTCCTCGACATTTTCCTCAAGGCTGTCACGTGGCTTGCCATGATCGCGAAATGCGTCGAGCGTCGCCGGTGGCACGGTGTTGACGGTGTTGGGACCGATCAGTTCCTCGACGTAAAGCACGTCGCTATAATCTTTGTTCTTTGTGCCGGTCGAGGCCCACAGCAATCGCTGCGGCCTCGCGCCCTTGGCCGCCAGCCGCTCCCAGCGCGCTCCGGAAAACAGCCGCTTGTAGTCCTGATAGGCGAGCTTGGCGTTGGCGATCGCGACCTTGCCCTTGAGGGCCGTCAGGCGTTCCTTTTCGGTGGGGTCGTTCGCCTTTGCGATCTTCTCGTCGAGCTGCTTGTCCACCGCGCTGTCGATGCGGCTGACGAAAAAGCTGGCGACGCTGGCGACGTGGGAGGGATCGCCGCCCGATGCGACATATTTTTCGAGGCCATCGAGATAGGCCTCGGCGACCTTTACGTAGACTTTCTGCGAGAACAGCAGCGTGATGTTGATACTGATACCCTCGCCGATCAGATGCCGGATCGCGGGCAGGCCCTGCGGCGTCGCCGGCACCTTGACCATCAGGTTCCGGCGGTCGACTTCCTTCCAAAGTCGTTCGGCTTCGACGATCGTGGCCTTGGTATCCATCGCCAGATAGGGCGAGACTTCGAGGCTGACAAAACCGTCATTGCCGTGGAGATGATCGTAAACCGGGCGCAGCACATCCGCCGCGTGCTGGATATCTTCGACGGCGAGATGCTCGAAAAGCTCGGCGACCGGGCGATCGCCGCCTTTCAATGCTCGGCCGATCGCGCCGTCATATTCGTCGGAACTGCCGATCGCTTTTTCAAAGATCGACGGATTCGACGTGACGCCCTTGACGCCGTCGGTGTCGATCAGCTTTTTCAGGTCGCCTTTGGCGACGAAGCCGCGGGCCAGGAAATCCAGCCAGACCGCTTGACCGAGATTTTCGAGTGCTTTGACCGGATTCATGATGCCTGTTTCTGTTCGGGTTGGTCCAATTGCAGCTTTCGCGACGTTTTCTGGCGAGAAGCCGAATTTTGTCAACAAAGCCCGCGGGGGAGATACTGACCAAGGGAGTATGGGTATCCCGACAATATAACGCCACTCACATCATTTCGATCCCCGGAAATTGGCTGATTGGCGGCGATCTTGCGGTTTTGATGACAGCGGAACGACATTTTCTGCTTGAAGTGCAATCTAGCCGGGCACGTTTTCTGACGTGCGAGATGTGGATCGACAAGGCTGCGATC
>JGI24140J50213_10000201_pt1 | contig 28048 bp, 23 predicted proteins | sample BarGraIncu00222A_FD_50213 | JGI IMG/M metagenome (IMG submission 50213)
GACGTCTCCCGACTGCACCTGCAGGTCATGTCGGTCCTGCGCGCACCGGGACGGCTGAAGTACCTTGCAGGCTCCGAGTCCGGCGTCGGCGCCTGGATCAACGACGTTTCACCAGAGGCCGTCGCAGCGCGGCTGCGCGAGGTGGGCTGAGTTGACCGCTCTTCCCACATTCCCGGCAGCTCAGGGATCCCCCGGATCAGCTGCCGCACGGTCCTTCTTGGAGGCGTTCGGCTCTGAACCTTCGGGCGTCTGGTCGGCGCCGGGGCGGGTCAACCTCATGGGCGAACATACCGACTACAACGCCGGATTGTGCCTGCCGATAGCTCTGCCGCAGCGAACGTATGCCGCGGTGCGGCTGCGGGCGGACCGTCGGCTCAGAATGCGCTCGTTACAGTCGAGCCGCCAGTATGAGCTCGACCTTGATGATGTCAGGGCCGGCGACCCTGCCGGCTGGGGCGGCTATGCCGCGGGAGTTCTCTGGGCACTGCGGGATGTCGGTCACCAGGTCAGTGGGCTTGACCTCATGCTGGACAGCCGCGTGCCTCTGGGCGCCGGGCTCTCCAGCTCGGCTGNACTCGAGTGTTCCGTCGCTGCAGCCGTTTCCGACCTCCTTGACCTCGGCTTGCTGCGCGATGACCATGCTCGCGCGACGCTCGCAGGGATCTGTGTCAATGCCGAGAACACCATCGCCCAGGCACCGACCGGCGGGATGGACCAGTCCGCTGCCCTGCGCTGCCAGATCGGCCACGCGCTGTTGCTCGACTGCCGTGACGGCTCGATCGCCCAGGTGCCCTTCGATTTGTCCGCCCACGGTCTGTCACTGCTCATCATGGATACGCGCGTCGAGCATGCACTGGACGACGGGCAGTACGCGCAGCGGCGCGCCAGCTGCGAGGAAGCGGCCAAGCAGCTGGGTCTGTCCTCACTGCGCGACGTGGATTTCAATGACCTCGACGAGATACTCGATCAGTTTTCGGACCATCGTACTCGGGCACGCGTCAGACATATCGTCAGCGAGATCGAACGTGTCCGCAAGACAGTGGCCCTGCTGCTCGAAGGGCGCGTACACGAAGTGGGCTCACTGTTCAACGCCTCACATTCCTCTATGCGTGACGACTTCGAGATCTCCTGCGCCGAGCTCGACCTGGCGGTCGAGGCTGCCACGACTCACGGCGCCCTGGGCGCCCGGATGACCGGCGGAGGATTCGGCGGTTCGGCCATCGCGCTGGTGCCCACCGAGAGCGCAGCTGAGGTGACCTCGGCCGTCTCACACGCCTTTGCCCACAGGCATATTGGTCCCCCCGACTGCTTCGAGGTCGCTGCGGGAGGGCCCGCCCGCAGCGAGTCCTGAACCTCGCCGGCCAGATCAGAACCTTGGGAGGAATGGCGGCGGAGGTGATGCTCTGTCGGCAGCGGCAGGGCACACCTCGAGGGCCACGGTCCGCCAGATCCAGCGGGCCAGGGGACGCCGGCGTGCAATCGCGCTTCGACGGCTCGTCCACGTCGCAGAGAAGGTGGTCCCGTTACGCACGAGCATCGGGGCGGGCACTTGTTCAGGACCGGCGGCGTAGTCACCAGAGGCAGCATGCGGCCAGAACGAGTGCAGTCCGACGAAGATCGCTGTTTCGTCCCACTGGAAGGATCAGTAGCGGCTGGCAGGCTGGTAGGTCACCGCGGGATGGACCTTCGCCGATAGCCGCGTCATGCAGTCCTGGAAGGCTGTCTGGTTGGCAGGTTGTCTCGACCCCCGTCAAAGCGCGCCCGAGGCGCGGGCATGCGTGCTCGCCGACGCCGACGGCAACCCGCTCGGCCTGCGCGGCCGGTGGCCTTGGCCGGGCCGCCGCCGCACTCGCCGTCCCGGCATGGGCGGTGCGTTGGTTGAATGCAGGATCGTGACCGCAGTGCCGCTGGACCCGCTCCTGTCCCCAAGTCGGGGCCAACACCCGTGTGCTCACCGCAGAGGTGACCTTCCCGGCGTCAGGTGAGGGGATCCCCAGGCGCGGATCATTGCGGGTTCTGGCACTACGTCATGTTGATCACGCGAGGTTCCGCTCCGGGGACGGTGGGAACTACCCGACATGCCGACAAGCGGACGCGCCACCGTAAGCTGATCGTGTTAACTGAGCGCCGCCGCCAGGCCGAACGATGCACGAAAGGGGAATACAGTCGCGTACATCAGCACGCCAAGAATGACCGTGACGCGTACTCCAAGCATGGGTTGTCCTTCCGCATTCTGTGGCACATCTCGCGGCTGAACCGAGTCCGGACACACTCACATCGGAGGTGCGTTTGATCTTGCCTCCGTCGTGTCAGTCCGACGCGGTCGGGCTCCTGACGAGCGGGATGACCATCGCTCTGGCCATCCCGCCCGCTCTGCCGGCCCGGGCTTCCCGTTCCGGCAGACGGCGACCGACATGATCCGCAGCCTGCGACCGGTCGATACCGTCATGTTCCTGTTCTATGTGGTCCTNGTCGCGCTCAGTATCGGTGCCGACGTGCGTACCGCCATCTGGTTCGTGGCGCTCGGTCTCTCGGTGGTATGCGCCATCCTGTGGTTCGTCGCACGCCGGCAGCTGGGGGTGTCGTTCTCGGTCAGGCCGCAGGCACATCAGCTCGTGACCACGGGCTTCTACGCGAAGCTCCGCCACCCCATTTATGTCTTCGGCACCATGGCTTTTCTGCTCGTCCTGCTGGCGCTGCAGGGCTGGCAGGCGCTGGTCATCTGGGCCATTCTGATCCCGGTCCAGGTCATCCGTGCCCGCCGCGAGGAGGGGGTCCTAGCGAAGGCGTTCGGCGCTGACTATGAGACGTACCACAGGTCCACCTGGTTCTGAGGACATTTGACCGCATCCGCGTTTCGCCCAGAATCTCCCTTGCCGCGAAGACCTGCCGCATCTGGCCGGGTTTGCCCTCTTCTTTGTCGTTCTGAATGTTCACGCGAGGGTTGCCGGGCCAAGGCGTCTTCCAGAAGGCAGGGGATTCGCTGGTGGTGAGCGGCGGGCCGAAGTACTGTTCACAAACCCCGTGAGATCCTCGGAGCGGACGTCCTTGGGATTGTCTCTGATGCCAGAGACGATCTCGTCCAGGGACGCCAGCATTGATGGTTACCTCGCCGAGGTGAGTGACGACGCCCCCGTACCCGAGGAGGGGTGCGCGCCGCCTAGGCTGCAAGGCATGGATTGGCCCCTCTTCGACTTGCGCCTGAGCATCGGAGACGTCGCCTTGCACCCGGTGAACGACGCCGACCTGCCGGCCATCGATGCGATGTTTCCCGACGACGATGAGCAGGATCCTCGATGGGAGCACTTCGCCGGCCTGTCGGCTCAGCGGAACCGTCACCNGCTCCTCGTGCAGCGGACCTGGCATCACCGCGGGAGCTGGTCGCCGTCGTCGTGGTNTGTGGACCTGGCGGTCGAGGTTTCAGGTCAGCTCGTGGGGTTGCAGGCGCTGGAGGCAGACGACTTCGCGAAGCTCCGCACGGTTGACTCGGGCTCGTGGCTGGCNGTCCACGCGCGCGGCCGCGGGCACTGCCGTGGCGATGCGCACCGCGATCCTGGGGCTGGCCTTCGACCACCTCGGCGCNGTCGCTGCGATCTCCTGCGCGCGAGTTGACAACGAGCCGTCGCGGGCGGTGTCCCGCCGGCTTGGGGTACGTCGAGAACGGCGTTAGCCTGACCGANTCGCCCACCGGCGTGGTCGAACTGCAACACCTGCGGCNGACCCGCGAGAACTGGTCGGCTCAGCCGGTGAAGGTCACCGGTCTGGACGCCTGCCTGGCGTGGTTCGGCGTAAGCGACTGATGAGCGCCGCCAGGAACGCCAGCAGAGCCGAACCATGGCTGGACGCATCGGAGTTAAGCCGGGTGCCCTAGGCGATCCTGTTCGCAGCACTGATGGTTTGCCCGATGCTCCACCGATCAACCGGACCTGACCCGCCCATCGAGAGGGACTCACCTCACTCAGGGCGGCCGCTTACCGAAGCTACGTTGGCCGATGACCGGGACGAACAGGGTTCGGCCAGGTCTACGCGAAGCCCTGGCCGCTTGCCGNGCAGGGGACACGNTTGGTCGTCACNANGCTCGACCGGCTGGCCGGTCTTTGCCTAACGCGAGCCATCGCCGAAGGGCTCACCGCGCGCCAGGTTCGTCTGAACCCGGGTGGGTCGGTGTACGACCCCACCGACTCGCCCGGCGATTGCTACTCACCGTGCTGGACATGGTTGCCGAGTTCTAGCCAGGCCGATCGGCCGGCCTGCGCGCACGGGGGGCGTGATTATCGCAAGGGCCAAAGGAAGTCTGCGTGGCAAGCACCCCAAACTGAACCACCGGCAGGAGGTGCGTGGTCGATCCCTGCTCAACACGAGGAGTCTGTCGCGAGGTCGTGGACTGTGGCAGTGTTGGGCGACCGATCACCCGGCTTCAAGGCTTGGGCGCGGGTGCCAGCCAGGCTGCCGAGAGTCGGCCTTGAGAGGTGGGGTCAACGTGAGTAACAACAACGCCGGTGTGGCCGCCGGAGGGGGCGCCCTCTACGGACTAGGCATGTTCGGCGCGTGGGTGTTCTTCTGGCAGCAGGCCGACACCTTCTGGGGTCACCTGTTCGCGGTGCTCCAGGGCATCGTGTGGCCAGCCTTCATGGTGTACAGGGGTTTCTCTGCTCTGCCCAAGTGAACTCAGCAACACCGCAACGGGATTGGCCTCGGTANCTGGGTGTGACTTGGATGGCNCTCCAACTCCTACTGTCTTCGCCATGACCTCGCCAGTGGCAAACCCAGTCGAACCGGATCCGAAAGCAGTGCCCGACTCAGGCTTGCCGATCGCGGATCGCGGATCGCCGATCGCCGATTCGCCCAGGGGACCGGCCTGTCGAAGGACACCCTGCGACACGACGAGAAGGGGGGCCTGATCGAGGCCGTCGCCCGGAGCGGGCAGCGTCGGTACGCCACCGCCGCCCTGAACTGGCCGCCCCTAAGGATCGGGTACGTCGAGTGAAAGTCGCCGCGCGCCTCATGCGTGCCTGACACGGGGGGGAAAGGCTCTCAGAGCTTGCGGCGAACCCCTAGGGCTCGATTCGGCACGTTCCAGGAAGACCCAGCAGCCTGAGCGACGGGATGGATATGGTTTTGCCAGTAGGTAGGGCAGGACGTTTCACAGCGCCTACAACCGCCGAGGAGCAACCATGCTGAACCTCACACCCTTCGTGCCGTTCGACGGCAACGGTGCCAGGGCGATGGGCGTTCTACCAGTCGGTCTGGGCGGCGAGCTGGCCATCACGACCGTCGGCGACATGTCCATGAAAGCGCGGGGCGCCGCCCAGCAACATCGCAAGGTAGCTCACGGCCAGCTGAAGATCGGTGCTGTCGAGTTCTCGGCGACGGACTGGCAGCACCTAACGCGAACACCAAGGCAGGGAACACGGTTTGCCATGTACACCAATGGAGGGACCTTCGATCAGCTCAACCAGATCTTTGGCAAGCTCTCAGAAGGAGCCAACAAGGAGCTTCTCGACCCTCTGCAGGACCCGCCCTTCGGAACTGATGGACATCTCGCCGACAAATACGGTGTCCACTTGGTTCTTTCAAGGTGAGAAGTCGTCCTGATCGCGGGGTGCCGTGACCGGGCCTCGTGCAACTCGTGCAGCGAACATTCCGCAACGCTGGTGTCCTCACTACGATTTGGTGCCGTGAGGAAGAGGCCCGCCGCGGTGCGGACGAAACGCGGACCAAGACCCTTAGCCTTCTGCAAACCGATCGAAGAGATGAGACCGCTCTTGCTGGGTGGACCGCCTGTATCCGCTGATCCCCACGCGGTAAAGGTCGAGGCCTCGCCAGAGCCTCATCTGCGACTGCGAAAGAGCGTGTAATCGCCCCGCCGGCCAGGGACTATCGCCCCGTCGGCGAGCTTCGGCCTACCGGTGATCTGCCATAGTCATCTCACGTCATCGTGGAGCCAGCCTGGGAACAGACCAGTCGCACTGGGGAAGCCGCTGATTCCGATCCGAATCAAACGGCTATTTGCGGGCTGGTGCGGTTGGGACAACCCTGCGGACAGTGCTGGATGTCGTCAGCTGTCGCAACCCTGGTTACGTCAGCCTTTGACGCGCCACTGCCAATCGTCGAGGCCTTTGCGCCCGGCCCGAAACGGGCTGACTCGCACAATCACGTCGCGGTGCAATCGTCAGTGCCCTAGCCGATCGGTGTTCGTGTTCATAACTGTCCGAGGGCGATGGCGAACGTGCAAGACCATCGAGCTACCCGACTACAAATCTGGGTCCGGGTCGATTCCGTTGGCCACGCAGAGTTTGCCCAGGCGGGCGAGTTCCCCGATCAGGGCTTGCAGGGCGGAGTTATGGGGACCCAGCTCGTCGAGCAGGCGTTCTTTTGCATCGAGGATCTGCCGGCTGGTGGGCGGTGTTGTCATAGCTTCAGCGTGTCACGCGACCGTCTCCGTTGTCACAGCGTTGCCAGCATCTTCGTGACTGCCGCAATGTGGCCACCGGGACGCTCACGCTGACCCACGTCAGGTCCTCATTGATCTGGTACTCGAGGACGCCCTCACCAATGTGCCGAGTCGCGATGGCGATCACCTCGTGGCATACCCGGAGCGTTGACTGACGGTAGGGCGTACAGGCGATTGACAGGTTCTGTCGAGGTCAGTCTCAGGGATGGTTGGCATGCTGTCTTCACTGCGCCGCTGGCCTTCGTCACCGGAAGCGGCACCAGGAGGCAGTGATGACCGTGGCCCTCACCGACGACATAGCCGTCATCACCAGAAACCGTGCTGCCCACCGCGACGTTCTGAAGGGTCTCGGTGGTCCCGTCCGCCAGTGGACCAGTACGCTGCGCCGCATTGTCAGTGAAACGCCGGCGACGACTGCCTACCTCGTGGCACTGATGGTCACGACCGCCACGCTTGCCGGCAGCAGTCCGCACGCCGTGCACTGGCTGGTTGCCAGCGCCTCGACGAACCTTCATAACATGACCATCGACCCCATCCGAGTACTGGTCGTCTCAGCCTTCTGGGTGCAGTCCGCCCCATGGATCTGGCCGATGGCGCCGCTCTTAGTGGCAGTTATGGTTCCGGCCGAACGACTGCTGGGCACCGGGCGCACGCTGTTTGTCTTCGCCGCCGGTCACGTCGGGGCCACGGCGCTGACAATCGTCGCCATCGGCGTCAGCGTCCACTACGGTCTGCTCCCGCACCGCCTGGCCTATGCGCTGGACGTTGGGCCCAGCTACGGCCTGGCCGCCCTCGGCGGCGTGCTGGCCACACGACTACCTCGGCGGGGCATACGTCGCACCGCCATAGGGTCGCTCCTGCTCGGGCTAGCGACAGCGGTCATCCTCGGCGGCGACTTCACTGATGCCGGTCACCTGCTTGCGGCACTGATCGGGCTCGCGCTAAGTCGCGTAGCCATCCCGAGAGTGCATGCTCCTCGCGAACCGGTTCAGCTGCCGTTGCGGTACGCGCGTAGGCAAAGATCGACCTGGAAGGAGGTGCTCAGGGCCTGCCTCGTCAGGGAAGGGGATCGCCCGATGTCCGATGCTGGTCCTAGCTGTCGAATCTCAGGGCGACCGGATGTCAACGTTGAGCGTGCGTCTGCGGGACCCGCGTATGTCCCGGTCAGCCGGCTGGCGATGAGCTCCGGTGAGGGCACGTCAGGGATTGGTCTCAGGCCGTTCGCTGATGACGGTCACGTTGCCCCTGGTCAGCTACGACATGCTCACAGGCGATGTTCACCTTGGCGAGTTGACGACGACCCGGGGCACCCAGACGAGGCGACCGAGTGCCACCTTGCCCTTATAGGCGGACCGGAGCAGGTGCTCGAGCCGATGAAGGCATAACCAAACTGAGCGCATCTGCAGACTCGCGCACCCTGGCTTTGGGCGTCAGGCCGTGCAATGGGGCAGTGGTGCCGGCAACGGCATCGCGCAGATCACGGCCCGGGCCTTAGCGCTGGCCGCTGGTATGAGCCCGCAACGGGCTCGCGACGCAGTTCAAGGGATCGCGACGACAGTTCCCGGCGCGGAGCACCGCGTACTCGAAGGCTGAAGTCGCGGCCCTGCTGAGGAGGTACTCACACCGATGCTGACCGAGTTCCTCGCCTGATCCGTGCCGTGACCCGCGGCTTTCGGCGGGAAGGTATCGGTGGCTGTTATGTCTTCGGCAGCGGCAGGTCGCCGCTGATCAGGAACCAGGTCCGCTCTCGTGGCGTTGTCCAGGACCATCGCACGTTCTTCGGTCACCAACGTCGCGCCTGTCACTGCGACCGGCCGGCCATGTCTGGTTGGAGCCATGAAAGGTAGCCGCGTTCGCGCACGGCGAGTTGTTCCGGCCCTGGCTGACCGTCCCGCGCGCCCAACGCGCACGCTGTCGCATGAAATGTCGCAACTTGACCGGCGCGTCCGTGAAGGCGACGGCGGTCGGCTCGAACAGGACNCGGTCACCGGCCTGCATCAGTCGCCAGCTCANCACGATGTCCTCTCCGATCGCGTCTGGCCAGCCACCGACCCTTCGCACTTCTTCGGTCAGGNACAGCGAGAAGGCGCCTTGGGCAACAAGGGTTGCCTGGTACAGACCCTGCATCNGCTTCACCGCGGCGATGCCGAGGTAGTAGTCCCACTCCTGCATCCGCGTCAGCAGGTTCTCCCGGGAGTTGCGCACCAGCACGGTCCCGGCGATCGCCATGGTGTCCGACGGCGAACACTCCAGACGTGAGACCAGTCGGCGCAACGACTCCACATGCAGGATGGTGTCCGCGTCCACGGTTACGACATACGGCTGTTAAGTCTGAGTCGCAGACGTCGCCCCGCCTGTGTCATGGGCGCTCCATCACTGGCCCTTCTCAAGGGCCCGGCAGGTCGCTCTTGATCCGTTAGCAAAACCAGCTACCGAGGGTCTGACGCGTCGGGGGCGTCGCCGGCCAGGAGCTCCACAACGAAGCACGACCCGTTGGGAACGTTGGGCTCATACCGCGCTCGACCATTGTTGGCCTCTGCCAGGCCGCGCACGATCGACAGGCCAAGGCCGGTACCCTTGTGAGCCCTTGTGGCCGGGGTGTCGGCACGGGCGAACTTGTCGAAGAGTCTGGACACGAACTCGGGCGGTACCCCCGGCCCATGATCGACTACCCGAACCTCGACCATGTCACCGGCCCGGGTTGCGCTGATGCGCACGGGCGGCTCGCCATAGGTGACGGCGTTCTGCACGTAGTTGTCCAGGATGCGTGCCAGGTGGTGAGGATCGACCCGGACGATCAGATCCGGTGAGCATGACACCGTCACAGTGCCGGTGTGCACGTTGACCAGTTCGAGGCAACGGTCGATGGCCTCCTGCACAGCGATCAGCTCGGGGGCGGTGTCCAAACCACCTTCCTCGATGCGCGAGGACGTCAGAAGGTCATCCACGAGCGTGGACAGGTTCTGGGACTGGCGATTGATAGAGGCGATAAACGTCCGCCGCTTCTCTTCGCTGAAAGACTCCCAGCTCTGTGTCAGGAGCCGGGAGAAACCCATGATCGCGACCAGGGGCGAGCGCAGATCGTGGGCTGCGGCAGCGGTGAAGCCCCGGATGGCTTCGTTGACCGCCTGTAGTTCAGCCATCGCCTGCTCGACCCGGATCCTTTCAATGTCGAGCTTGTCATTGACCTCGTGCAGCTCTGCCAACCGGTCGGTCAGCTCCGTGTTGAGTCGGTCCATCTGCTCCTGCTGAGCTTTCTGCTGGCTGAGGTCGGTCACCGTCAGACAGCGAAGTGCCGCATCGGGCTCCTGGATGGTGCTGACGCCCACCAGCACCGAAACACTGCTCCCGTCGAAGCGCCGCAGCGTGTGCTCGGCGTGGCCACCTGAGGCCGCAGTGGCGAGCCGGTCGATGAAGCGCGAACGTTCGGATTCATCAAGCCAGTCGGAGAACGGACGGCCGAGCACCCGATCCAAGGACACCCCGAGAAGTGTCGCGAGCCGTTGGTTGGCGTACACGATCAGGCCATCGGTGTCGGCCAGGGCGGCGCCCTCGGACATACGCTCCACCAGATGCCGGTAGGGGCGTTCCGCGGTCTCCAGCGTGAAAACCTGGTGTTCACCCTGGCCCGTGTCCATCACGATGGCGTCGACCTCGCCGGCTCGCAGGGCTCGCAGGGTCTCCTCTGCGACGCTGAGCCGGTTGGTGAGCAGGGCCATTTCCTGGTCCCGGCTGGGGTCGTCGGCGGTCATACCTCAGTGGTCGCTACCGGAGACAACCCCAGTGCGGCCAGTACCCGTGGTTCGTCAGTGAAGTCGCCGATCAATACCTGGACGGGTAGGGGTAGCTCCTTGATCAGGGTGGGCACAGCCAGCACCCCTCGGGCGAGGACGTCTTCGGGCTGCTGGTAGATGTCGACGATCTCCAGGTCATAGCCAGAGGCCGCGTGTCGGTCGCACAGATCGCGTAGCCGCCGCACTGCCTGCACGGAGCGGGGCGAGGCTCCGCTGACGAACAAGGTGAGCTGCAACCGGTGGGTGGCGGGTGCAGCCTCGCCCGTTCGGGGTTCAGGGGGAGTGCTCACGGCTGGTCTTCCGGTGGGGTGACAGTGCGCCTCTGCCCTTGCGCCAACCGGTCGCGCCGCACTGCTTGCTGCTTCTGCTCGCTTGCCTCGATCAGCTGCCGGGTCAGTCGCTCCTCGGCAGCATAGTCAGCCCGCAACGTGGCTACGTGCGCATCGACAGATTCCCTTCGGTGCTCCAGCGCAGTGGCGAGCTTCTCGGACTCCAGTGACAACCCCTCCGTGGCGGCCCGCTCGGCGCTCTGCGCCGCGATACGCGCCGAACCCGTCAACACCCCCTCGGGTCCGATCAGCACCGGGACAACATCCACCCCCAAGTCACTGAGCAGGAACTCGCGGACCTGGTTTGAGTGCGCCATGCCACGGCTCTTGAGCACATACACCCCGCGGTTGCGCTCTCCGAAGGCGGTCAGCATGACCACCTCCAGCGAGGTATCAACCAACGAAGAGATTCTCACGATGGCCTGCTCCACGCCGGCTTCTCCGTCCAGCACCGTCATGACGGCCGTGATGCCGGCCGACTTCAGGTAGTAGACCTGGCGCATGAGCATGGCCGAGACGTCGAACGGCGTGGCACCTCGTGCCAGGCTGCTCACCGGATCGATCACCACCAGCGTGGGGGCGAACTCGCGTATCAGTGTCTGCATCGTGGCCAGGTGATCTTCCAGCCCGCGGGTGGTCGGCCGCTCGCAGTGGAAGCGAAGCAGTCCCTGTTGCACCCACCCAGCCATGTCGAGTCCGACAGAGGCCATATTGCGATAGATCTCGGAGCTGGACTCCTCGAAGCTGAAGAACAGCACGTTCTCCCCGCGCCTACAGGCGGCGTCGGCGAAACTTGCCGCGATGGTCGACTTACCGGTGCCGGACGTACCGCTGACCAGGACAGCACTGCCCCGGAACACACCGTGGCCGCCGAGCATCTCATCCAGCCCCGTAACGCCGGTGGAAATCCGCTCTTGACTGACATCCTGGTTCAGGCCGAGCGAGGTAATCGGTAGTACCTCAAGGCCGCCTGGGCCGATGAGGAACGGGTACTCGTTCCTGCCGTGTGTTGAGCCGCGGTACTTCAGGACACGCAGTCGCCGGGTAGCGACATCCTGGACCACCCGGTCATCCAGTACCACCACGCAGTCGGAGAGATACTCCTCAATGCCGTGGCGGGTGAGCAAGTTGTCGCCACGCTCCCCGGTGATCACGGTGGTCAGTCCCTGGTTCTTGAGCCAGCGGAACAGCCGCCGCAGCTCGGACCGAATCAGCGACGGCTGGCTGAAGGTGGCGAACAACGCCTCCACATTGTCGATGGCGACCCGTTTCGCACCGACCTTCTTCACAGAAAAGGCCAGCCGGACCATCAGGGCCTCGAGATCGAAGTCTCCGGTATCGACGACCTGCGGCTCCAGGGTGAGCGCGTCGACCAGCAGTCGGCCGTCCCGCTCCAGCCCGTCAAGGTCGAACCCCAGGGAGCTGACATCGGCCACCACGTCGGCCCGTTCCTGCTCGAACGTGAGCAGCACCCCCGGCTCGCCGTAACGGTTGACGCCGTTGACCAGAAAATGCAGTGCGAACAGGCTCTTGCCGGCGCCGGCGGGGCCACACACCAGGGTCGGCCGCCCCGTCGGCAGTCCACCGTCGGTGATCTCATCGAAGCCATCGATTCCCGTTGGACTCTTGGGCAACTGCGTGTGTGGTCGCTTACCCAGATCCTCAACATCAGTGTTGGTCATCGTTCACCCCTCCGATTGGATATACCCACCGGTACCGCTCTCAATTATGGTGCGTGCGATAGGCAAGCAACAGCCATGGGGCACAGGGGTCGAGCGTGGGACATAGGGGTCGAACGACTCCGGCTGGCCGACTGGGACTGAGCCGAAGGCGGTCCGAATGTTCGTGGGAGCCAGGGGAGTATGCGGGTCTTCAGCAGGTGCGGATGGGAATCAGGAGCGTTCTGATCTCGGGATCTCTTGGTGTGCAGTCGCTCGCGCTGGGTGTTCCTTCCCAGATGAGAGGCTGCGCTGCCAACAGCCCGCAAGACCTCCCCCTGACGGGTGCGGTTCGTCCCAGCAAACACGATGAGGCGGCGGCTCAATGAACAGGGCAGGGGCTGGCTCCTGGATGAGTCGGGTCGTGGACTCGCGGCGGGGGAGGGGGGCTCAGGCCGCTGCGCAGTTTCCCAGCCCGGTGGCGGCGACCATCCGCCGGATCGCCTGAGCAGCGGGTCCAGGGACGCGCGCCGCGCGGTTCCGCTCTGAATCAANCCGAACCGGCCGGGCCGGCGTGGAGCTGAGGTGCCAACCACTGCAGTCGGGGCATTCGTAGGAGCGGATCTCGCGGCGGCTGCACGAAACCTCGTTCAGGCGGGCGCGGGAACGATCCGAGGCGGCCTGTCGCATCGTGAGCTTGACGTCCTTGAGTTCCCCATAGCGGATCTTGCCGCTCGCCGGGCAGATCGGGTAGCGGTGATGCGACATGGGCTGCTCCCTGCTGGAGGTGACGTTGTCTCACTAACCCTTGACCTCGAACATGGGCAAACCCTTGGAAACACCTGCACACTCCCTGAGAGTTTGCCGTGAGGGGTAAACCTGGTCGGCTCGCCAGGGTTCTCGAAACACCGCAGTCGGGCATAGCCAGGCAAGGGTTTGTCGCCACAGAAAGCCACCGAGCGCCGGCCACCCATGCCGTGCCGGGACGTCTATCCCAGATACGATCGAGCAGCCGGCCGATGACGCAGTCATCGGGGAAGACCAGAGCGAAGGGGACGCCTTGCCCAGCTACCCGCTGGATTCCGTCGCAGGCAGCGGGCTGAGCGTGGGCGACCACGGCAGGATCGACGCGGGCGAGGCTGCGTCGACCTCACAACGCACCCTGTGGCTGGCCAGTCTGCTGCGGGCGGGTCTCGGTGTACTGCCGTGGTTGCTGGCCCTGGGCACGGCGACGGTGGTGCTGCTGGCCACGGGTACGCCNGCTGGCGACATCGCTCGCTATGGCGCCTACTGGTGTTTCGGGGTGACCCTTCCTGGCCTGTTGGTGGTCCGGGCTACGGTGGGGACCCGGGGCAACTGGCCTGAGGATGTGGCCATCGGCGCCGTGACCGGCCTCGGCCTTGAGCTCGTNTGCTTCGCACTGTGGTCCGTCTTTGGGCGCCAGCAACAGCTCTGGGCCTGGCCTCTGATCGTCGTGCTGACCTTCCTGGCAACGCCGCGGTTGCGTCGCCACTGGCGTATCAGCTCACCGAGGCCACTGCCCGGCCTGTGGTCATGGGGGGTTGCCTCGGCGATCGTGACAAGCACCATCATGGTGCGCCAAGCCGCCTTCTCCGCTCCGTTGCCGCCAGCAGGCGGTCTGTACGACCAGGATGTCGTCTGGCACCTGTCCATCGTGCATGAGCTGACTAGGTCGTTCCCCCCGCAAGTTTCTCAGGTGGCCGGAGAGTTCCTTCGCTACCACTGGTTCTCGCACATGCACATGGCCGCGGCGCACCTGGTATCGGGAGCACCGGTCGCCACGGTGGTTCTGCGTTTGTGGATCCTTCCGCTGCTGGCGGTCACCGCGCTGATTGGTGCCCGTCTGGCGATGGAGCTGTCCAACAGGTGGTGGTCCGGGCCTCTGGCTGCCTGGTGCCTTATCGTCTTGACCGGCACGAGCCTCCTGCCTCTGACCGGTGACGCCGGGGTCATCTTTGTGACCAGTCCCTCCCAGGTCTACGTCCTGCCCCTCGTGCTGGGCGCTTGTGTTCTGGTCATCCGGGCCCTGCGCGGGGTCGGGCTGGGGGCGGGATGGGCGGTCCTGGCACTGCTTCTCGTGGCGGCGGCCGGAGCCAAGCCCACTGCCATGCCGCTCGTGCTGGGTGGCACCCTCGTGGCTGGTTTCAGCCTCCTGGTCCTGCGGCGAGGCCAGTGGCGGGCGGCTGCGTGGATCGTGGCAATGGTGTCGGTCATCCTCCCCGTGTCCGTGCTCGCCGTCGCGGGCAGCGACAGCGGATCCACCTTGCGACTGTTCAAGTTCGTCGAGTGGAGTCCGATCTATCACAGCCTGACCGGCGCGGCCTTTCATCCCGTCTTCGGTCCCGTCCTGCCGCAGGGTCTGAATGACTTTTCGGCGCGCTCACTGGTCATCCTGGCCATCCTGCTTATGGTGCCGTTGGTTCAGAACCTCGGTCGCCTGGTCCCCTTTGCGTGGCTCGGGTCCAAGAGACTGCGACAGGACCCGGCGGCCTGGTTCCTGGCAGGCTTGGTCCTCGCCGGATGGCTCGTCTACCTGGTTCTGGTGCACCCGGCCTACAGCCAGGCGTATTTCCTTCGCCTGGCCAACCCGGTTGCCTCGGTGTTCGGCGTGTGGGCACTGGCTGCCGCGGTACCGGTGACGGTGAGGTCCGGTCGCCGGGTGAGCGCAGTCCTGGTTGGCGGCACTCTCATCGGCGTCACGGTGGTCGCAGTCGCTCGTGCCGTGACCCCACCACTGTTCGGACGCACAAATGACCTCGCGGCGGTGACGGCCGCGGTCGGCACCCCCCTTGTCGTCGCAGGCGGTGCCGCTGCCCTGGGCCTGGCGGCTTGGGTGCTGGCACGTCGCAAGTTCCCGGGTCTACGGGGTTGGGGTTCGGCCCTGGCGCTGGCGGCGTTGGTCCTGGGGGGGCCGGCGCAGGGGCTGATCTACGGCTTCGACCGTGATCGCGTCTCCGCTGTCACCATGCCGGACGGAGCTCCAACGCTGCCCCTGGTCGGGGGTATGCGAATTAGCTCTGGCGCCGCTGCAGCCATGGCGTGGGTTGATCAGCACACGGCCAACGATGCCGTGCTCGCCACCAACCGTCACTGTGTGACTGGGCGGGAGCGTGCGGGATGCCCGGCGCTCGCGTTCTGGGTGAGCGGACTGGGTGGGCGGCGAACGGTGCTGGAGGGCTGGGGATACACCAGCGGGGTCAAGGCCGTGAGTGACCCAGCGCCCTTCCCGGCCCGCCAGGCGCTCAACGACGCCGTCTTCACCCACCCCAGCGTGACGAACGTCGAGCAGCTTCGGCAGCGCTACGGGGTGAGATGGCTAGTTGCCGATACGTCGGCCGGACCGGTCTCCTCTGAGCTAGCACGGTTCGCAGTCCCGAGGTTTAGGGGTGGGGGCGCCACCGTCTACGAGCTGCTCTGAGCGCGCTACCACAGATCCCTCGTTGTTGGTTGGCTCACACCGTGCGCCGTGGGTCGGCGATCAGTCCTGCCTCGCCGTAGGGTGAACGAAGTCATAACGAGAGGACTTCATGCAACCCGAGCTCATAGCCGGCCGCTACAAAGTGTTGCGCGCCATCGGGCGTGGGGGCATGGGCACAGTCTGGCTGTGTCGTGACGAGGTCCTCGGTCGCGAGGTCGCAGTCAAACAGATCGGCGCCCTGCCGGGGGAGTCACCCACCGAGACCAAGCGCGCCATGCGCGAGGCCCGCTCGGCTGCCGCTCTCAACCATCCCAACGCGGTCGCTGTCTACGACGTGGTCAAACATGAGGGTCGGCCCTGGCTCGTCATGGAGTACGTCGAGGGTCAAACCCTCGCCGACGAGATCTCGCGCGACGGGCAGATATCGCCCCAGCGGGTTGCCGACATCGGCGCACAGCTGGCCGGCGCGCTCGCGCGCGCCCACGAACGCCGCATCATCCACCGTGACATCAAGCCTGGCAACGTCCTTATTGACAAGGCCGGCCGGCCCAAGATCAGTGATTTCGGAATCGCTCGCGGTCACGGCGACGAACAGCTCACCCAGGTTGGCTTCATCACCGGCACCCCTGGCTACCTGTCGCCGGAGCTGGCCCGTGGCGGCGATCCCCACCCCGCCTCCGATGTCTGGGCGCTGGGCGCTACTTTGTACACGGCGGTCGAGGGCCAACCGCCGTATCAGCCGCGGAGCAACCCGATTGCCCTGCTACGAGCCATTGCCTCTGAGCGGCCTCGGCCGATGACGCACGCTGGGGTCCTTGCTCCTGCCCTGGACGCGATGATGCATGAGGACCCGGAACGCCGGTGGGATATGGCGACCAGCGCCAAGCGGCTGGGAAGCATCGCTCGCATCACCCAGGTCATGCCTCGGATCGACCCCGTGGAAACGCGGATCATCGCATCAGGGCCTCTCGAGCGGACCCAGGCCCTGGCGGCGACCCAGCGCCTGGAGGTTGTGCCGCCGGTGGTCAAGGCCCCGGTGGCCACGACGCCTGTGGTTGTGCCGCCTGTGGTTGTGCCGCCGGTGGTCAAGGCCCCGGTGGCCACGACGCCTGTGGTTGTGCCGCCGGTGGTCAAGGCCCCGGTGGCCACGACGCCTGTGGTTGTGCCGATGGTGGTCAAGGCCCCGGATACAGCAGTAGGTGTTGCCTTGGATACTCGAGCGCCTGTCGTAGCCGCCCCGCTGGCCACCACGCCAGCTGCTCGATCCGTCTCAGAGGGGCCGAGTGTGGTGCCGCCGGTGGCGAACGGCCCAGTGGTTGCTGCGCCGGTGTTGTCGTCGCAGGGCCGCGATACGGCCCGGCGCTGGCTGCCTCTCTTGTTGGTTGCCGTGCTGGTAGTGGGTCTGGCCGTCGCATATTCGAGCCACCTCGGGCAGCAAAGCGCTGTCACTGCGCCGACTACTGCCAGGAGCACCCCGGCTAAGCCCCAGGCGACTGCGCCGAAGATCTCGCAACAGCCCACTGCCCCCACCCCAGCGCCGCCCACAACAGTCGCGCCCCTTAACCCCGACATCAGGCTCGGCAACTTTCTGTCGTCGTATTACGCCGCGGTCACCAGGGACACCAGCCTGACGTGGGGGCAGCTCACACCGACCATGCAGCAACGCGCTGCCGGGCGAGGGGGCTACGACGGCTTCTGGAAGACCATCGCCAGTGTCAGGGTGAACAGCACCCAGGCGAACTCCTCCGGGACGAGCGCAGTGGTCCGCCTGACTTTCACCAAGACCAACGGCGCCACGGCGAGCGAGATCCACCGGTTCACTTTCGTCAGCCGCAACGGGAGCTACCTCATCGACAGTGACACCTTTACCGGATGAACTCCTGCTCACACCTTTACCGGATGAACTCCTGCTCACACTACCGGCCGATACTTCCTGCTCTGTTGGTCCAGGCCTGGCAAGGCTGCCAGCCCAGGTCCCGGGCCAGCGCGGCCAACTCGGTGATTCTTGGGTGTTGCACGCTAGCGTGAGCCGTTCACCTGATGGGTGGTGAGCATCTCGAGACGGCTCAGCTAGGCAGACGTTACTCGATGGCCTTCAGGCAACCGGTGTTGGCGTGAAGACATCGCCGGGACGCTCCGGTTTGGGCTGTTGCCCGAGCCAGTCTGCAGGAGCGACCGGACTGTCCACAGGGCTGCCGCTGGTGAGCATCCGCTGGTAGCCCTATGGGTCCGTGAAGGCATCCTGACAGGCGACAAGGAACTCCCTGAGTGAAGGGCTCTGTGTTTTTTTCCAGATCAGGGCCAGGACCGCGGGCGTCCGGATGTCATCCACGATCAGGGACTGCAATCGACCTTCGTAGTTGCGGGTCATCGACTCGCTGAGAATGGCAATGCCGAGCCCGCGGACGGCGAGATCTGCCACCGCGCCCGGTGCGCTGGCGTGCAGTGCGATGTCCGCCCGGATGTCACGGGCCTCGCAAGCGTGGTCGAACACGGTCCGTATCCCTGCCCCTTTGGGTAGGGACACGATCGGGTAGGCACATACCTCGGCCAGACTCGTATGGTGACCCCTGGCCAGGGGGTGGCCTGGCGGGACTGCCGCCACCAGCTGCTCCTTGACGACGACCAGTGACTCGACCCCGGTAGGTGGCGTGCCGGCAGCTCCAATCAGGGCCAGATCTGTTGCGCCCGACCGTACGTCCTCGATGAGCCGGTCGCTGTTGTCCTCCAAAAGCGTGATCTCAACGCCACGGTGTGCGAGCTGGAACGCGGAGAGGGCGTCGAACAACGCCGTGACCGTGCATGCTGTGACCATGCCGACCACGAGCCGGCCGCGGATGAGCCCAGTCACCTCGTCCACCGCCTGCCGCAGGGCGCTTACTGACGCCAGTGTGGCGCGGGCGTGCACCAGAGCTGCAGCCCCGGCCGCCGTCACCGTCGCCGTGCGGCCCGATCGGTCGATCAGCCTCGCCCCGAGATCGCGTTCGAGCGCTCGGATCTGTGCGCTGACCCCCGACTGGCTGATGTGCACGCGTTCGGCCGCGCGGGTGAAGTTCGCTTCGTCGGCTACCGCAATGAGGTACTCCAGCTGCCTCAGTTCCATAACCACAGATACTAGCTATCAGAAGGNCGATCTGTTGGACTTCTGGTTTCATGAGGTTCAGGCTGGGCGACGTCAGCACCACACCAACCGAAAGGACCCTGGCCGTGTCGGAAAATGAGAATGCCCTGGTGCCGGAAGACCTCACGCGCCTGTTTGTTGAACGCGCCAACGCGGGCGACGCATCCGGTATCGCGGCGCTCTATGAGCAGAATGCCGTCATGGCTTACCCTCCCGGCCAGCAGACGGTCGGCCGTGAGGCGATCCGCCAGCTGTGGGAGCGCATACTGGCCAACGCGCCGCACTTTGAGCAGGAGCCACCGCTGCCCACCCTGGTCAGCGGCGACATTGCGCTCACCTCCACGCCTCCCAAAGATGGCGCCGGCGCTCGCGCGCAGGTAGCTCGGCGCCAGCCCGACGGGACCTGGCTGCGTCTGCTTGACCAACCCGAGTTCCTGGCACCTGGCCACTGATTAGTTTTCGTACTGGCCTGGGAAACCAAATGAGTATTGGCACCTCTGCATCGTGCCTACGGGTCGTTGCTGTTGCGACCGGACTCAGAGCCCATACGGCTTCAGCGGCAGCGACCCGCCAAGCAACCCAGCACACCGACCGTCATTCTGCACCCACGCGGGCGGGCGGGTGGATTATTGGAGAGACTGTCCAGGTGTCCGTGTACTCCGAGCCCATCGACTCCGCCGCGGGCTACCTGACATCGCCGGGTTCCCTGGGTGTCCACTGGCGCCACGGGGTCCCGCCGGGTGGCGAAGACACTGAGTCAACGATTCAGGTGTGTCGCCATGACGAGCACACGTTCGTGCTTCGTCAGAGCAAGATGGTCAGCTACGAGGCCCCTTTCCTGTATCTGCTTCTGGGAAATTCCCGTGCCCTGCTGCTCGATACGGGTGATGTCCTCGAGCCGAGTCGATGCCCGGTGCGCGAAACCGTTGACCGACTGATCACGGCGTGGCTGGCGGTGCGCCTCCGGATGTCGTACCCCCTGGTTGTTGCCCACTCCCATGGCCACGCAGACCACGTCGCAGGAGACCAGCAGTTCGCTGGGCGTCCGGACACGACCGTGGTCGGCAGGGACCGCCAGTCAGTGGCGGACTTCTTTGGCTTCACGCGGTGGCCGGATCAGGTGGTCTCGCTCGATCTCGGTGGACGTGTTCTTTCGATCACCGGGACTCCGGGCCACCACGATTCGTCGATCTCGGTGCATGACCCGTGGACCGGCTTCCTGCTGACCGGAGACACCGTCTACCCGGGACGGCTCTACGTCCAGGACATGGCGGCATTCATCGACAGCATTGACCGAATGCTGTGGCTCGCAGAATCTCGAGGGGTCCGTCGCGTGATGGGCGCTCACATCGAGATGAGCCGTACACCTGGGCAGGACTACCCCCGCGGTACCACGTACCAGCCCCAGGAGGCGCCGCTGGAGATGACCACCGACCAGCTGCGCGCGGTGCGCGATGCTGCGGCTTCGGTTGCGGGCTCGCCCGGGGTGCACCTTTTCGACGACTTCGTCATCGTCAACGGATCGTCCGGGCAGTGATTGTGCCGCGGGTGCCCAGACGCCTGAGGATGTCTTTGTGCCGGAGCTGAGCCGACGTCGGCGACTGGTCATCCTGGCAGTCTGCTGTTTGAGTCTGCTGCTGGTTGGCATGGACGTCACGATCGTCAACGTCGCCCTACCGTCGATCCGCCGGGACCTGAACGTGTCGCTGTCGGGACTTCAGTGGACGATCGACGCCTACATCCTGGTGCTGGCCAGCCTCTTGATGCTGGCGGGTTCGACTGCTGACAGGCTCGGTCGGCGGGCGATCTTCCAGACCGGACTGGTGACCTTCTCACTCGGCTCGCTGCTGTGCAGCCTGGCACCAGGGCTGGGGTGGCTGGTTGCGTTCAGGATGGTGCAGGCCATCGGCGCCTCGATGCTCAACCCCGTCGCAATGTCCATCATCACCAACGTCTTTACCGAGCCACGCGAGCGGGCCAGGGCCATCGGCGTGTGGGGCGGAGTGGTCGGTATCAGCTTGGGGCTCGGGCCGATCGTCGGAGGCGTGCTGGTGGAGAGCATCGGCTGGCGCTCCATCTTCTGGATCAACCTGCCGATCGGCCTGGCTGCGATCGGCCTTACCGCCCGATTCGTCCCTGAGTCGAGGGCACCACGGGCGCGGCGTGTGGACCCCGTCGGCCAGCTCCTGGTGATGGTGGCGCTGGCGAGCATGACGTACGCGATCATCGACGCGCCGCGAGCGGGCTGGACCTCGTCGACCACAGTGGGGCTGCTGGCGCTGGCGATCGCGGCGATCGGGGGGCTGCTGGCCTACGAGCCTCGCAGGGTCGATCCGCTGCTCGAGCTTCGCTTCTTCCGCAGCGCCCCGTTCTCCGGGGCGACGGCGATCGCCATCTGTTCCTTCGGTGCTTTCTCGGGTTTCCTTTTCCTCAATACGCTCTACCTGCAGGAAGTGCGAGGGTTGTCCGCTCTGCAAGCCGGGCTGAGTACCTTGCCGCTGGCGGTGATGACGCTGATCTTCGCGCCGCTGTCGGGGCGCCTGGTGGGTTCGCGCGGTCCTCGCATCCCGCTCTTGGCAGCAGGTACCGCGATGTGTGCAGGCGGGCTGATGTTGGTGAGGCTCGACCCGAACACGTCGCTGGCGTGGCTGCTCGCGAGCTACCTGGTCTTCGGCCTCGGGTTCGGGCTGGTCAATGCACCGATCACCAACACGGCCTTGTCCGGGATGCCCCGTAGCCAGGCCGGGGTGGCCGCAGCGATCGCCTCCACCAGTCGCCAGGTCGGTTCGGCTCTGGGAGTCGCGGTCGTGGGCTCTGCGCTGAGTTCGGGTCTGGCCGGACCACTGAGGGCGGGTTTCGCCGCAGCCAGCCACTCGGCGTGGTGGATCGTGTCAGGCTGCGGGCTTGCCGTGCTGGGCATAGGTGCGCTGACCACCGGAGAGTGGGCGGTCGGCACCGCGCAGCGGACCGCCCACCTGTTCGACGACCACGAGTGGTAGCCGGGTCCGGGGGCCAGTGCCAGGGAGTCCCCGAGGTCCCGCAACGGGCGAGCGCCCTGCCCGTTCCAAGTGGCAGGGACCCTCACATGGGGCCAGACTTTCCCTAACAATCCGACCCTGCCGCCTCGCCCTGGAGGACCCATGACCACGAACACAGTCAGCAACGATGTCTGGTCCACGCCGCTGACCCCGCTGGCGTTCCTCGGCCGCGCCGCAGAGGTCTTCGCCGATCGAGAAGCCGTGGTCTACGGCGAGCGGCGGATGTCGTACACGCAGTTTTCCCAGGAGGTCACCCGCGTTGCGCACGCGCTGCGGGCCTGCGGCGTCAACCCCGGCGACCGGGTGGCGTACCTGATGCCCAACATCCCAGAAATGCTGGTGGCACAGTTTGCCGTCCCCCTGGCTGGCGGCGTCCTGGTCGCAGTCAACACCCGGCTGGCGCCGCCGGAGATTCACTACATCTTGGCGCACTCCGGCGCCACGGTGTTGGTGGTCGACGCCGCACTGCACGACCGCGTCGAGTCGGTTCTGGCGGATCTGCCCAAGCTCGCACACGTCGTGACCGTTCTGGACCCGGCCAGCGGGGCGGACCCCTCGCCCGAATTCCCGGGCATCGACTATGCCGCACTGTGTGCCATGGGCAACGACGAGCCGCTGGCCTGGGCGGTGGATGACGAACGGTCCACGATCTCGATCAACTACACGTCAGGGACCACGGGTCGACCCAAGGGCGTCATGTACCACCACCGGGGCGCATACCTGAACTCCCTGTCGGAGATCATCCATTCCCGGCACGTGTCGCGCACCCGTTACCTGTGGACGCTGCCCATGTTCCACTGCAACGGCTGGTGCACGGCCTGGGCGGTCACGGCCATCGGCGGGACCCACGTCTGTCTGAGGGCTGTGGATGCCGACGTGATCTGGGACCTGCTGGACAAGGAGGGGATTACCCACTTGAACGGCTCTCCGACCGTGCTTGTGTCCATCGCCAGCTCGCCGAGGGTGCACACGCTGGACCGTGCGGTCATCATCACCACCGCGGGTGCTGCCCCCAGCCCGACCGTGATCTCCACGATGGGCGGGATCGGCGCCACGGTCGTGCACGTGTACGGCCTCACGGAGACCTACGGGCCTTACACCGTCTGTGAGCTTCAGGACGGATGGGATGCCCTCGATGTCCGTGAACGCAGCAAGCTGCTCGCCCGTCAGGGGGTTGGCATGATCGTCACCGACGGAGTGCGGGTGGTCGATGAGCAGATGTGCGACGTCCCGCGAGACGGCGACACGCTCGGCGAGGTTGTCATGCGCGGCAACAATGTTATGAAGGGCTACTTCGCCGACCCAGAGGGTACTGCGGAGGCCTTCAGCGGCGGCTGGTTCCACTCGGGCGATCTCGGGGTCTGGCACCCCGACGGCTACCTGGAGCTGCGGGACCGTGCTAAGGACATCATCGTCTCCGGTGGCGAGAACATCTCAACGATCGAGGTCGAGGCTGCCATCGACTCCTATCCTGGCGTGCTCGAGGTCGCTGTGGTCAGCCATCCGGACGCAAAATGGGGCGAGCGCCCCAAGGCATTCGTGGTGGTCCGGCCGGGCGAGGCTCCGACAGCCGAGCAGATCATCGCACATGTCCGAACTCAGATTGCCCACTACAAGGCGCCTGACCGGGTTGAGTTCGTGGAGTCGTTGCCCAAGACCGCGACGGGTAAGATCCGCAAGGTCGAGCTGCGCGACGCCGAGTGGGCGGGTTACTCCAGCAGAGTTCTGGGTTAGCGTCACCGGCTGGGGCAACCAGCTGGGCCCGGAACCCGACAGAGCCCCCCGGCGCCAGGGGGATGGTCTTCGCCAACGGCCTGCCGACCGGGTTAAGCACCAGCTGACTGCGCCAGTCGTCGGCCATCCGACCGCCGGCCGGGCCGACATCGAACGCCCTGACGGTCTTCTGAGCGCGCGGAGGGCGGTCACTGTCCTCAGCCTGCCCGCCGGTAAGACGGTGCCTAGCCTGATGCTCTGGTCCGCGCGGCGCCATCTGCCCTGAGCGCGATGGTGAAAAGCCCAGATCGGTCGCAGAAAGACGGTCAGCCTGTGGTGAACCGGCTGGGTGAAGACCGGCTCAGAGTTTCGATTGTTCGCTGAGCTAGCGCTCAGCTTCCGGTGTCCCGACCACCTCTGTGGCCGGCCAACCAGCGGCCAGGACGCCACAGAGCTCTGGCCAAAGACCTCTGGCCAACCTGAGACTGCCCACCACGCCTACACGGTGCCCTCACAAACGTGAGGTTTGCGGCGCCACGGGAAGGCTCGCGCAAAGCAGCGCAGGTGATGCGCGAAATACAGGTCACGCCGAATGCGAAACACGCGTGGTTATGGGTGTTCCGGTGAATCAACCACTTGCCCGGTTCAGTAGACTAACGGGTGTGCGACGGCCGCTCGGTGCCGCCACGGCGCCGGCGAACGTAGCGAGAGGACCCGTGATGGCCAAGGACACCGCGGTTTCCGGGCCGTCAGTGCGGGCCACGATGGGCGACATTGCCCGGCGTCTGGACATCTCCAAGGCGGCGGTCTCCTACGCGCTCAACGGACAGCCCGGAGTCAGCTCGGCCACACGCCAGCGCGTGCTCGGCCTCGCCAAGGACCTTGGCTGGTACGCCAGCAGCAGTGCCCGCGCCCTGTCCGGCGCGGAGACCGGTGTTATCGGGCTCGTGCTCTCCCGGCCCTCCGACATGTTGACCATCGAGACGTTCTTCATTCACTTCCTCGCCGGGGTCGAGCATGTCCTTACCGAACGTGGTTCGAGCCTGCTGCTGCGGGTCATCGGAGAGCACCCCGAGGCGGAGACCAAGACCTACGAGCGCTGGTGGGGAGAACGGCGGGTCGACGGTGTCATCCTGGTCGACGAGCGCTTCCACGACATGAGGCTTGCTGAAGTCGAACGGCTCGGTCTGCCATCAGTCCTGTGCGGAGGTCCCATTAAGGGCAGTGAGATGCCGTGTCTGTGGACCGATCACGCAGCAGACGCCAGCATCGTCATGGAGCACCTGACCGGACTGGGGCACAAGCGAATCGCGCACGTGTCCGGCCCTCCTCGTTTCGTGCACGAGCGGTCGCGACGTCGGGGCGTCCGCCGCGCGGGCCTGGTCCTCGGCGCGACCGTGCAGACACTCGAGGCCGAGTACACCGGACCGCAGGCTGCGGACGTGACACAGCGGTTGCTTGACCAGCCTGAACCACCCACAGCGATCGTGTACGCCAGTGATGTCATGGCGCTGGCGGGTCTTGGCGTGGCAGCCGCCAGGGGGTTGCCGGTTCCGGGCCGGCTCTCGGTGGTGAGCTGGGACGACTCCTACCTGACCACCCTCGTCCACCCGGCAGTGACCGCGCTCTGGCGGGATACCCCGGCCTACGGGGCGCTGGCCGCGTCGGTGCTGTTGGACTTGGTCGACGGTCAGAACCGGCGCGGGATCCAGGTGCCAGGCTCGACCCTGCGGGTGCGCGAGACGACGGCACCGCCGGCCTAGCTCGTCTTTGTTCGGTTGGAGAAACCGGACATACCTCGCAAGAGGCAATATCAGGTGAGCACCAGCGCAAGTTCTACATACCAGTTCGGTAACGCGGTAGTGACAACTGAACCGTGTAAGCGTTTAATGACCAACAAGCCCGGGAGATGTCAACCNTCGCCCGCCCACCACGAACCAGGGAACTCGATATGAAGGCTCGTCTGATCAGCACCGTTGTCACGGTCCTCGCGGTCTCCGCTACCGCAGCGTGTGGGGGTGGAGGGACAAGCACGTCCAGCAGTTCAGCGTCCAGCAAGACTCTGACCTACTGGGCAAGCAACCAGGGCTCGAGTCTTCAGGCCGACCAGGCCGTGCTGGGACCCGAGCTGACGAAGTTCCAGAAGCAGACGGGGATCAAGGTCAATCTCCAGGTCATCGGTTGGCCGGACCTGCTCAACAAGATTCTCGGTGCGACCACCAGCGGCCAGGGGCCAGACGTGCTCAACATCGGCAACACCTGGGCTGCCTCGTTGCAGGCCACCGGTGCGTTCATGCCGTTCGACGCCAAGGCACTGACCGCCGTCGGAGGTCAGGCCAAGTTCGTTCCGGCCTCATTTGCCACCGGCGGGGCCGTCGGCAAACCGGTGACCTCGGTGCCGCTGTACGGGCTGGTGTACGGCCTCTACTACAACAAGAAGATGTTCGCCGACGCTGGCTTGCAGCCGCCCACCACGTGGCAGGAGTTGCAGGCGGACGCCAAGAAGCTGACCATTCCCGCGAAGAACCAGTACGGCATGGTGATTGAGGGTGGCAGCTACACCGAGAGCGTGCACTTCGCCTTCATCTTCGGGCAGCAGCACGGTGGTCAGCCGTTCGACGCCAGTGGCAAGCCGACCTTCACCTCCCCAGGGATGGTCAGTGGCGTGAAGCAGTACGTCGACCTCGTCGGCAAGGACAAGGTCGTGAACCCGTCGAACGTCCAGTACAAGAACGGTCCTGAGGCGCCAGGTGACTTCGCCAAGGGCAAGGCCGCAATGCTGATGAGCCAGAACAACGCCGACAACACGTTGCAGGCCGATGGGATGAAGTCCAGCGACTACGGAGTGGTGGGGATTCCAAGCCCCAGCCCGCTGCCGGCCACTGGCAAGGACATCGGCAGCTTCGTTGCCGGAATCAACCTGTCAATCTTCAAGAACACCAAGAACCAGGCCGGCGCACTGCAGTTCGTCAACTTCATGACGAGCCCGGCAGAGCAGACGATCCTCGACAAGCCGTTCACTGCACTGCCTGTCGTCAAGGGCGGCACCGTGAACTTCACCGACAACAAGGCCGAGGCTGACGCGTTCGCGGCGGTCCTGGCCAACCGGGCCGTGCCGCTGCCGCTGGTCCCCGCCGAGTCTGAGTTCGAGACCAACGTCGGTAACGCCGTCAACGGCCTGCTGGCCGAGGCCGCCACCGGCAAAGACGTGACCACCGCCGAGATCACGGCCGCGCTGCAGGCAGCGCAAGATAAGATGGCCGCCGCCGGCTGATGACCAGCGTTGACCCTGCTCCCGGCCGGCCGGTGCTTCGCTCGGCCGGGGGCGCCCTTGAGGCTAGGAGAGCCCGGTGCCTGTGACGATGTCCACACCCACGAGCAGTGAGGCCGTCGGCACGGTGCCGCCAGGATCACCGCCGCCGCGGCCGACAAAGCGCCGCCGTCCGCGATGGAAGGGCGCGACGCCGTACCTGCTCGTCCTGCCCGCCGTCCTGCTCGAGCTGCTGATTCACATCATCCCGATGCTGGTCGGGATCTGGATGAGCTTCATCCAGCTCACCCAGTTCTTCATCGCCAACTGGTCGCAGGCGCCGTTCGTGGGACTGGACAACTACAAGATCGCGGTGAACTTCTCCGGCTCGATCGGTCAGGCACTGCTGCATTCCTTCACGGTCAGCATCCTGTACACGGTGATCGTTGTCGGCCTCGCCTGGCTGTTCGGAATGTCCGCGGCGGCCGTCCTGCAGAACGGCTTTCGTGGGCGAGGTGGCCTACGCACCCTATTCCTGGTGCCGTACTCGCTGCCGATCTATGCCGGCGTCATCACCTGGAGCTTCATGCTGCAGCGGGACAACGGCCTGGTGAACCACGTGCTTGTCAACAACCTGCACGTTCTGGGCAGCGCGCCATTTTGGCTCATCGGCAACAATGCGTTCTTCTCGATGGCGATCGTGGCCCTGTGGCGGTCCTGGCCGTTTGCCTTCCTGATGATCATGGCGGGGATGCAGTCCATCCCCGATGAGGTCTACCAGGCCGCGTCCGTGGACGGCGCCAGTATCTGGCAGCAGCTGCGGCACATCACCTTGGGCATGCTGCGGCCGGTCAACGTCGTACTCATCCTGATGTTGTTCCTGTGGACCTTCAACGACTTCAACACCCCCTTCGTCCTCTTCGGGGCGACGCCACCGCCGGCGGCGGACCTGATCTCGATCCACATCTACGACAACTCGTTCATCAACTGGAACTTCGGCCTCGGAGCGGCGATGTCAGTGCTTCTGCTGCTGTTCCTGCTCGTGGTCACCGGCACGTACTTGCTCATCACCAACCGCAGGAGTCGTCGTGCATGAGCCTCGCTCGTTCCGCATCTTCAGGGTCGTGGTCGTGGTCGTCCTGGGCCTGTTCACGCTCATCCCGCTGTATGTCATGGTCACCTCGTCGATCAAGCCGCTGGGGGACGTGCAGGGCGACTTCACCTGGTGGCCCACTCACCCGACCCTGAGCCC
>JGI24140J50213_10000202_pt1 | contig 28010 bp, 26 predicted proteins | sample BarGraIncu00222A_FD_50213 | JGI IMG/M metagenome (IMG submission 50213)
GCTCGGAAGCGCGAAGCGGTCGACGCATACGACGCGGCGTGGCGCGCTGTCGCGGCGGGGGAGTAGGCCGAACATGGCCAGTGTCTACCACGTCACAGCTTGGCCACCTTCGTGTGTATGTTGGCCATCTTCGCAGCGCCAGATCATGAGGGCGCGGGGAGCGCAAAGAGGGCCGCGCACGTCTCCATAGGCGCATGGCCCCCATTCGGTGCGGCTCAGAGAGCCCGTAGCCGCCCGCTATGAACGATGTTCCCGCAGGTCAGAATGCTGGTAGCCCGTACGGGATTCGAACCCGTGATACTCAGGCCACCCGCTGCTCTGTTCCCTTTCCGAATCACGAAGGTTGAAACTTCGCCAGAACATCGTGGGCCGACAGCTGTTGGAAGCGAGAATCGCGGAGTCTCCATTCTCGGTTCGACGCTAAGTCGCGCTGCCGGGGAGGCTGCTCCGCCACACCTTGCCAGTCAACCGATACGCCTGCTTTATGACGTACTTCAGCTGCCCCACACCGTGAAGCCGTGGTCTGAAGCGATGAAGCTCGTCGGCGCGTTCCTTGGGAGCAAGGTCTGCAGTCCGATCCAATTCTCTCAGAAGAGCGGGGTGAAAGGCCTCCCTAAGGTCCTTCGGCCAATAATGGAACACTATGTCGGAGGCGCCCCGAACGTCAGTGCTGCGCATCAGGAAGAACGCGATGGCGAATTGCTCGAGAAACCAGAGCTCGCACTTGCAGTAGACCTGATCGATCAAAGCCAAGGCGTCGTCCACAAGGACATTATCCAGCGGATCGAGTCCAATGACGCCAGAGTTCCACACCACGTCTGAAGTGATGTCGAGCGGACTTCCGGAGGACGTCTTCCAGGTGCGACTCTCTACACAATCGACGAAATCATGACAGTACTGTGGGAAGGGGCGGCCCCTCAGGTTTCCCTCTCTGACATGCATGATGGATCGGCCGCGGCCGATCCTGTCGAACAGCCGGGCAGGCGACCTTCGGAACCAGGTATCGGAATCGACGAAGACCACCGGACGGCCTGTTTGAATGAGCGCATCCCGCAACACCTCTAGCTTGCGCCGGTATTGGTAACCCTCCGGGCCTGTCCACCCTTCGAGTTCCTCCGCAGCTATGGGTCGCAGCCGCACCGGCATATCGTCGAATCTGCTCGGATTGTCTGTGTAGAGGACGATCTCAATACCGTCAGACGGGCGCGCCCAGCGATAGGCCGAGAGAATCGCGTACTTCGTCTCCGCGACTTGGTCGTCACGTCCACCGTACGACAACAGCACCAGGGACCGACTTGGCATCCGGGTGACCTCTCTACCGGGGCCTCGGGGGAACAGAACGCGCCGCAGGACCTGCCGCCTTGGTGGTGCTCCGAGATGATATCGCTCGAGTACGCGCGGTCACGATGGCCTGGGTGCCAGCGCACTCAGGGCTGGTCCTGCCCAGAGTCTAGCGGCACGCGTTCGGCGCGCGCAAGCGCGAGGCGGTCGCGGCCTATGACCTCGCGTGGGGGGCGGCAGCGGGCGAATAAGTGCATGGATAGGTGCATCCCGGCCGCGTTGGGTCCTGAAACGCGAACGTCCCACCTGCATTCGGAGAAGTCTCCGCAGGTGGGACAGTGTGTCGCGCTGGTAGCCCGTACGGGATTCGAACCCGTGATCTCCGCCTTGAGAGGGCGATGTCCTAACCGCTAGACGAACGGGCCAAGATGCAGAGCCGATACAAGACCTCATGGCTGGGGCGGAAGGAGTCGAACCCTCACACACGGGACCAGAACCCGCTGTCCTACCATTAGACTACGCCCCAATGAGGCTTATCCGCGCCCGACACCGGTCGGGGCGCGGGGAATGATTCTACGGATGGGTAGCGGGGTCGTCAACCGCGATCGAGAGGGCGGCCTCAAGCCGTGCGAGCGTCCGCTCGCGGCCAAGGAGCTCGATCGATTCGAAGAGCGGCGGGCTGACCGTCGCTCCGGTCACCGCGACACGCACCGCCTGGAACAGCACCTTGGCTTTCATGCCCAGCCGCTCGGGCAGGGCGCGAAGCGCCTCCTCGATCACCGGAGCGTCGAAGGCCCTGAGCGCGGCGAGCGCCTGAGCAGCCGCTGCCAGGCCGTCGCGAGCTCCCGGCGCGCCCAGCACCTTGGCCGCGACCGCGGGGTCGATCTCCACCGCGTCGATGAAGAGGAACGAGACCATCGGCACGATCTCGTCGAGCCTCTTGATCCGCTCGGACACGAGCGGCGCAAGTACGGTGAGCCGATCCCGCTGGGACGCTGCGTCCTCCATCGTTAGCAGCGCCGCGTCCACGAGCCACGGCGTCATGACGTCCGCGAACGCATCGGGGGTCATCTCCCGGATGTACACGCCGTTCATCCAGTCGAGCTTCTCCGTGTCGAAGATCGCCGGGTTGTGGGAGACGCGGTCGAGCGCGAAGGAAGCGGCGAGCATCTCGCGCGACACGATCGTGGTCTCGCCGTCGAGCGACCAGCCGAGCAACGCCAGGTAGTTGAGGACCGCCTGGGGAAGGTAGCCCTCGTCGCGGTACGCCTCCACGGACGTGGCTCCGTGGCGCTTGCTGAGGCGCTTTCCGTCGGCGCCCCAGATCATCGGGAGGTGGGCGAAGACCGGCACTTCGTGCCCGAGCGCTTCGAACACGAGGATCTGGCGGGGGGTGTTGGAGAGGTGGTCGTCGCCACGGATGACGTGTGTGATCTCCATCAGCGCGTCATCGACCACCGACGCGTAGTTGTACGTCGGGGTGCCGTCGGTACGCACCAGCACGAAGTCGTCGAGCGCCGACTGGGGGAAGGACATCGCGCCCCTGATGGCGTCCTCGAACGCGACCTCTTCGCGATCGAGCGGGACCGCCAAGCGCCAGACGTGGGGCTCGCCTGCAGCGAGACGCTCCGCAACGACCGCGGGATCGAGCGAGCGGCAACGCCGGTCGTAGCCGGCGAAGCCTCCGGCCGTGCGCGCACCCTGGCGCCGTTCTTCGAGGACCTCGGCGGTGCAAAAGCAGGGGTACGCGTGTCCGGAGGCGCGCAACGACTCGAGCGCGTCGGCGTAGGTGCCCATGCGCTGCGTCTGGAAGTACGNTCCGTGAGCGCCCTCGGCCTCAGGCCCCTCGTCCCAGTCGAGCCCGAGCCAGCGCAGCCCGCGCAGGATCGCCTGGACATTCTCGTCGGTCGAGCGTTCCGGGTCCGTGTCGTCGATCCGCAGGATGAAGGTGCCGCCCATCCTGCGGGCGAAGGCCCAGTTGTAGATAGCGGTGCGGGCCCCGCCGATGTGTAGGTGGCCGGTGGGGCTCGGGGCGAAGCGTACGCGGACGGGTGCGGACAACGGGTGGCCTTTCGGATCGGTTGAATCCTTCGTGCGACTCAATATGGTACCGCCTCCCGACCCGGACCGCTTCCCCCGCGGTGCCCGGGGTGGTATCGTCACAGGCGACTCATCAAGAGGCGCTTCCCGAGAGGGGAGTGCAGAGGGCCGAGGGACCGCACCCGGTGACGCCCCGGCAACCTGCTTCGAAAATGGAGCAAGGTGCCAAATTGCGGCAGGCATCAAGAACCGCGCCTGACAGATGAGGGAAGAGCGAGTCGCGTCGCGTTATGCGCGTCCTCAGCCCGGCCCTCGTCCTCATGTCAGGAGGCGGGGGTCCTTTCGTTGTCGTGGAAGAGAGGAAGTCGGCATGGCGAAGCGCGAGTACATGTTCACCTCGGAGTCGGTCACCGAGGGACACCCCGACAAGATGTGCGACCAGATCTCGGATGCGGTTGTGGATGCGATCATCCGCCGCGAGGGCGAGCTGTCCTCCGAGGGCTCCTGCACCGATTCCGGCAGCGTGGCGGATCCCGAGTACGTACGCTGCGGCGTGGAGACGTTCGCGACGACCGGACTCATCGTGGTCGGCGGCGAGGTGCGCACCCACGCCTACGTGGACATCCAGCAGGTCGTCCGCGAGACCGTGAAGAAGATCGGATACACCGACGCGCGGTTCGGCTTCGACTACGAGACCTGTGGTGTGCTCACGGCGATCCACGAGCAGAGCGCTGACATCGCGATGGGTGTGGACGAGGCCGTCGAGGCCAAGAAGGGCGACACCGACCCGCTGGACCTCATCGGCGCCGGCGACCAGGGCATGATGTTCGGCTACGCGTGCGACGACACCTCCGCGCTCATGCCGATGCCGATCCACCTCGCCCACCGTCTCGCCGAGCGCCTGACGGTGGTGCGCAAGGCGGGCGTGCTCCCGTACCTCCGCCCGGATGGCAAGACACAGGTCACGGTCCGCTATGTCGACGGCAAGCCGGTCGCAGTCGAGAAGGTCCTCATCTCGACACAGCACGCCGAGACCGCGGACGTGCAGACGCTCATCCGGCCTGACCTGATCGAGCACGTGATCAAGCCGGTCTTCGAGACCGAGTCGATCGCGTACGAGGTGGCCGACGCCGACATCTTCATCAACCCCACCGGGCGCTTCGTCATCGGAGGCCCCATGGGGGACTCCGGCCTGACCGGCCGCAAGATCATCGTGGACACGTACGGAGGCATGGGCCGTCACGGGGGCGGTGCCTTCTCCGGCAAGGACTGCACCAAGGTCGACCGGTCAGCGTCGTACGCCGCGCGCTGGGTCGCGAAGAACGTGGTCGCCGCGGGCCTCGCGGCGCGTTGCGAGATCCAGCTCGCCTACGCCATCGGCGTGGCGCACCCGCTCTCGATACTCGTCGAGACGTTCGGGACCGAGACCGTGGCCATCGAGCGGATCGAGCGGGCNGTCGCTTCGACGTTCGACCTTCGTCCGGGAGCGATCATCCGCGACCTGGATCTCCGCCGCCCGATCTACCAGAAGACCGCCGCGTACGGTCACTTCGGCCGGGACGACGCGGACTTCACGTGGGAGCGGACCGACAGGGTCGATGCGCTGCGCGCGTCACTCGGCGAATAGCGCCAACACCAGGCACGCATAGCGGAGGCCGTCGGCATCGATGTCGGCGGCCTCCGCTATGCTGCGAGACATGGAAACAGAACCCCACAAGACGCCCGGCACGGACCAGCCGGTGGCGCGCGTCGTCATCGACGTGGCCACGCGCGCGCTGACCGAGCCGTTCGACTACGCGGTGCCGCCGGAGCTTGCGGCAGCGGCGGCCGTCGGCGTGCCCGTGCTCGTCCCGTTCGGAGGCCAGCGTGTGATCGGCTACGTCGTGGAGCGCTTCGCCACTACGGCGTTCGCGGGAACGCTGCGGCCGCTCGAGGCGGTCCTCGGCGAGCCGAGGTTCCTGCCGGGCGCGTTCGCTCTGGCCTCATGGATCGCGGGCGAGTACGTCTGCACCCTTGCTGACGCGATGCACCTCTTCCTCCCGCCCGGTGGTTCGCCGTCGGCTGTGTGCCGTTACGGCGTGCTGGGGGAGCGTCCCAACGGCGCAGTGCGGTCCGCTGCATGGAGCGCTGTGGCCGCGGGGGCAGCTACGGTCGCAGCCCTGCGAGCCATCGACGCGAGGTTCCCTTCGGCGGCGTCCGAGCTGGCCCGCGCCGGCGCCCTGCAGCGCACGTGGGCTCTCGTGCCTCCATCAACGGGGGCCGTCGACGACCGTTGGGTGATCGCCGTCCCCGAGTCCGGCTACGTGCCCAAGGCGCGCGCCACGATGCAGCGCTCAGTGATGGAGGCTGTCGCCGCAGGCCCGGTGCGCGCGGCGGAGCTCGCCGCCGAGTTGGGCTCGGTCGACGCGGCCGTGAAAGCGCTCGCCGAGGCCGGCGCGGTCCGCATCGAGATGCGCAGGCGGATGCGCGGAGTCCTGCCTCCGTCCCGGCCCGCGCACCGTCATGAGGTCCTGGCGGCGGGGCAGCAGGCCTCGCTGGCGGCGATAGCCTCTGCCGAACCCGGCGCGACCGTGCTGTTGCACGGCATCACGGGCTCTGGCAAGACCGAGGTGTACCTCCGTGCGATCGAGGACGTGATCGCGGCGGGTGGGTCGGCGATCGTGCTCGTGCCTGAGATATCCCTCACGCCGCAGACGGTCGGGCGGTTCAGGTCGCGTTTCGGCGAACTGGTGGCCGTGCTGCACAGCAGGCTTTCGGCCGGCGAGCGCTACGACCAGTGGGACCGCGTGCGGGCAGGGGAAGCTCGGGTCGTGGTCGGACCGCGCTCGGCGCTCTTCGCACCGGCGACGGGGCTTCGACTGGTCGTGATCGACGAAGAACACGACTCGTCCTACAAGCAGGGGTCGGCCCCGCGGTATCACGCGCGGGTGGTGGCCGAGCGTCTGTGTGCGGACTCCGGCGCGGTGCTCGTGCTCGGAAGCGCAACACCGTCGATGGAGAGCCTGGAGCTGGCACGCACCGGCGCATATACGCGAGTCGTGCTGGACGAGAGGGTCGCGGGCGGTGCGTTGCCACCGGTCGAGATCGTCGACATGGCGCAGGAGTTCCGGGAAGGGCACCGCTCCATGTTCTCCCGCCCGCTCCAGAAGGGGTTGCGTGATGTCGAGGCGCGCGGATCGAAAGCCGTGCTCCTCCTGAACCGCCGTGGATCCGCCTCGTTCGTTCTGTGCCGCGAGTGTGGGCACGTTCCCACGTGCGAGTCATGCTCCGTCTCGTTGACCTACCACGAGGTCGGGGACCGGCTCGTGTGCCATCACTGCGGCGCGAAGTCCGAACTCCCGGCGCGTTGCCCGAAGTGCGGCAGTCCCTATCTGCGGCAGTTCGGCGCAGGCACGCAGCGCGTCGAGACCGAGCTGGCAGCGCTGGCGCCCGGTTTGCCCGTCGTGCGGATGGACGCAGACACGACCTCGGGCCACGGCGGGCATGAGAAGAGATTGGCGGAATTCGAGGCGCTGTCGTGTGGCGTGCTCCTCGGCACACAGATGGTGGCAAAGGGCCTCGACTACCCCGAGGTGGAGCTCGTCGGCGTCATCAACGCCGACACCACGCTGCACATGCCGGACTTCCGGGCCGGCGAGCGCACCTATCAACTGCTGGAGCAGGTCTCCGGCAGGGCGGGCCGCGGCGCGGCCGGAGGGCACGTTGTGATCCAGACCTACTGGCCGGACCATCCGGCCATCCTCGCCGCCGCGAACCACGACCCGCGCGCTTTCTACGAAGAGGAGCTTCGCTCGCGCGCCGAGCTCGGCTATCCGCCGTGTGGCCGGATCGCCCGCGTCGTGCTGTCAGGCGAGTCGTCTGCCGCCGCGCAGCGGTCCGCCACGTCGGTCGCTGAGGCAGCGCGTCGGACGGCGCTGCCGGGGTGTGTCGTCCTGGGCCCGGCGCCGGCGCCACTCGCGCGCATCAAGAAGGCCTTCCGCTGGCATGTGCTCGTGAAGGGNCCTGTGGGGTCCGACCTGNCCCGCATGCTACGAGACGCGATCGCGCAAGCGACGATCGAGGATGGCGTGTCCCTTGCTCCTGACGTCGATCCCGTGGACCTCATGTAGCGACGCTGCGGTAGAATCCCTCAGCGGGCCTCACCTTTCGCTCGTAGAGGCGGACTCAAGACCCCCGACACACAGGACACGCGCGTGGACATCCTCGTACACCCCAACCCAGCTCTCAAACAGCCAGCGGCACTGGTCGATCCTGCCTCCGACAAGGAGCTCATGCGACTGGTCCGCTCGATGGCGAAGACGATGTACGACGCTCCTGGAGTCGGGCTTGCCGCCACTCAGGTCGGCGTGCAGAAGCGCGTGATCGTCTTCGACTTGGAGGACGGGCTCGTTGCGTTGTGCAATCCGCTGATCGTCGAGACATCGGAAGAGACGGATGTCGACGACGAGGGATGCCTCTCCCTTCCGGGTATCACCGTCCCGGTGGAACGTGCCGTCTCGTGTGTCTGCGAGGCGCTCGACGTGAAGGGCGCTCCGGTCAGGCTCGAGGCCGAAGGCTTCTTCGCGAGAGTCCTGCAGCATGAGACCGATCATCTTGACGGCTTGCTCATCATCGATCGGGCGACGCCGGAAGAACGCCGGGCGGCGATGCGCAGGTACCGGGAAGCGGCNGAAGAACGCTGACGACCGACGGGAGAGGGGTGCCGATGCGNGTCATATTCATGGGGACGCCGGCATTCGCTGTTCCGACGCTCGCCATGCTGCTGTCCGACCACGAGGTGCTGGCCGTCTATTCGCGCCCGGACCGCCCGACCGGCCGAGGGCGCAGGATCTCGCAGCCCCCGGTCGTGCAGGCTGCGTTGGCAGCGGGCGTCGTGGTCCGTCAGCCGCCCACCCTCCGCGGAGCCGACGCCGTCTCCCGGCTTCAGGCGGACCATCCGGATGTGATCGTCGTGGCCGCCTACGGGGCGATGCTGCCGCCGGATGTGCTCGCGGTCCCGCGCCATGGATGTCTGAACGTGCACGCGTCGCTGCTGCCGCGCTGGCGCGGCGCAGCTCCCGTGCAGCGAGCGATCCTGGCGGGTGACACGCTGACGGGCGTATCGGTCATGCGCATGGAGGAGGGGCTCGACACCGGCCCGTGGTGCATGCAGGAGACTGTCCCTGTCGACGCCAGGACGGCCGATGACCTCACCGGAGAGCTGGCCGTCGTCGGAGCAGTGGCGATGCGACGCGCTCTGGAAGGGTTGGCCGCCGGCTCGCTCGAGTGGCATGACCAAGACGAGAGTCAGGCCACCTACGCCGCGAAAGTGACGCGCGCGGACGTCGCCCTCGATCCGACGATCACGGTGGAACAGGCGCTCGCGCGCGTGCGGGCCTCGGGTCCCCACGCCCCGTGCCGCGTGGCGATCATGGGCCGAAGCATCACCGTGCTTTCGGCGCATCGCCATGACGGTTGGGTGGTGTCGGGGATGGCTTCGTGCGAGCGCGAACTCGTCCTGGGCGTCGCGGACGGCGCCATACGGCTGGACGCGATCGTGCCCGAGGGCCGTTCAGCCATGAGCGCCGAGGCCTACGTACGCGGCGCTCGGCTCCACGGCGGATGCGAATGGGGTCAGGTATGAGCATCGCACCAGCGCGCCGCGCGGCACTCGCGGTCCTGAAGCGGGTCCGCGAACGCACCGCCTTCGGCCCGGAGACTCTGGACGCGGTCCTGCGTGCGGCCGGGCTCGACGCTCGAGACACCGCGCTCGCGACCCGGTTGGCCTACGGGGCGCTCCAGACGATAGGGACGCTGGACGAGGCGATCGACCGTTGCCTCGACAGGCCGCGTGCCATCGAGCCCCCGGTCCGGGACGCGCTGCGCCTCTCCGCGTATGAGCTGCTCTTCATGCGGACCCCTGCGCGTGCGGCCGTCCACGAGGGTGTCGACATGGTTCGGTCCGTGCGTTCGCAGGCCTCCGGCCTGGCGAACGCTGTCCTGCGCAGGATCGCGGCTGATGCGGACACGTTCCCTTGGGGCGACCCGCACACCGACGATGCCGCACTCGCCCGTGCCACCGCTCACCCGCTCTGGCTGGTGCAGCGCTGGATCGAGGAACTGGGGCGGGAGACCGCGGCGGCGGTCCTTCGGGCCGACCTCGAGCCGGCGCCGCTGTATCTGTGGTCGAACCCCTTCAAGGGCTCCGTGGTCGAGACGATGGATGCGCTGCTTGCCGACGGGGCGCAACCGGAGTTGGTCGCTGCGCCGGGTTGTCTGCTGGCAGGCGAGCCGCACTCCGCCGTGCGCGGAGCCGCTGTGGCGCGCGGGTTCGCACTCGTGACCGACGCGGCGGCTCAGGTCGCTGCGCTGCAGTGTGCCGCTCCCGGTGGGATCATCATCGACGTCGCAGCGGGTCGCGGGACCAAGACCGCACAGGTCCAGGCAGCCTGTGTGGCCACGGGCGGCCCGGGCGAGCTCTACGCGCTGGACATCCACGAGTTCAAGGCCCAGGTACTGACGCGCCGGATGACAGAACTGGGCGTTCCCGGTGTCATCCCGGTGGTCGGTGACGCGACCGATATGGGCGCGGTAGCAGGGCTGCCCGGGCTCGGGTGCGCGGACGCGGTGCTTCTCGATGCTCCGTGCAGCGGGCTGGGGTCGCTTCGGCGCCGCCCGGAGAAGCGCTGGCGGATCGCCCCTGATGACATAGACCGCCTGGCGGACCTGCAGGGGCGCATGCTGGAGCAGTCTGCCCTTCTTGTCAGGGTCGGCGGGCGGGTGGTCTACTCTACCTGCACCGTGAGCCGTCGCGAGAACCACGACGTGGTCGCGGAGTTCTTGCGCAACGTGGGCGGTGCGTTCATGACAGCGCCGCTGGCGGGGACACCGGTCGAGGAGTTCGCCGGGGGAGTGACAGAGGACGGCTGGTTCCAGTCGCTCCCGACCTCCGGAGGACCGGACGGGCATTTCGTGGCTGTGTTGGAGCGCGTCAGATAGGAATCGCGGCGCCGACGGCGCCATGACGAGTGAGGGGACACCGTATGCGCACCACCCGGATCGTCGAGATGCTGGAAGTCACCGAGGCCGCTGCGCTGGCTGCAGGGCATTGGATGGGCAAGGGGGACAGGCACGCTGCCGACGACGCTGCGGTCGAGGGCATGCGCCAGGCGTTCAACTCCACGGAGATCTCCGGAACGGTCGTCATCGGGGAAGGGGAGCGTGACGAGGCCCCGATGCTCTACATCGGCGAGAAGGTGGGCGCCGGTGGCGAGGAGATCGATATCGCGGTCGACCCGCTCGAGGGGACGAACCTCACTGCGGATGGCCAGTCCAACTCTCTTGCGGTTCTGGCCTTCGGCCCGAAGGGCACGCTGCTTCACGCGCCGGACACGTACATGAAGAAGGTGGCGGTCGGCCCCGAGGCTGCCGGCGCGGTGCACGTGGACGCCTCGCCAACGGAGAACATCCGCGCTGTGGCTGCGGCCATGAAGCGCCCCGTCGAGGACATCGTCGTCTGCATCCTGCAGCGNNAGCGACACGCCGACCTGATCCGCGAGGTCCGGGCAGCAGGCGCACGGATCCGGCTGATCACCGACGGTGACGTCTTCGGCGCGGTGGCGACGGCGATCGAAGGCACGGGGATCCACCTGTACCTGGGTATCGGTGCCGCTCCCGAAGGCGTGCTCGCATGCACCGCGATGAAGTGCATCGGAGGCACGTTCATGGGCCGGTTCGCATGGCGCAGCGACGAAGAGAAGGCGCGCGCGGTGGCGATGGGCACGCCGTGCATCGACGAAGTCCTGACGATGGACACGCTGGTCAACACGGACGAGGCGGCCTTCATCGCCAGCGGCGTCACCGACGGCGAGCTGCTTCGCGGGGTCAGGTACTTCGCAGGCGGCGCGCGCACGAACTCGGTGGCGATGGACGCCAAGAGCAAGACAGTGCGCTTCATCGATACCATCTATCGCACCGGCACGGAGAAGTTCTGGGTGAGGAGGGACTGAGCGCGTCCCGATACTCGAGCTACGGGAAGGGCGGCCCTGCGGGGTCGCCCTTCTGTTCGACCGGAGGTGGTGCGGCTACTCGGCGGCTGGGCATCCTGCGCACCCGGCGCTGTCACCGGCACTCGCGCACGATGCGGTCTCGGCCGGCTTGTCCGGGCGGCGGTAGTCGGTGTTGTGGAATCCGGAACCCTTGAAGTGGACGCCCACTGGATGGAAGACCTGCTTCGTGTCGCCGCCGCACTCGGGGCAGGGGACCGGCGAATCGTCGCTGCCCGACCGCGTCACTTCGCAGATATGGGCGCACTTCACACACTTGAAGTCGTAGGAGGGCATGGTTGACCTTTCGAGCGACCTGAACTCCGCTCCCCGTAGGAGCGGACGCGCGGCATGATACGCCGCTCGCGGCTATGGGGGCAACACGGCATTGGTATACTGCGCGCATGATGACCCCCTCCAAGGGGCGCCACGGAAGCGGAGTCCACAGGCATGCGGCATCCGGTACCGGGCATAGGCGCCCGCATACCGATAGTCACGACGCGAGTTCCGAGCGCGCTCCGCTCGCGAGCACGCTGGGCGCTGGCTGGGCCGGCGCTCTCGGACGCGCCCGCGACTGGCTGAAGCACCTGCCTCACGGTCGCCCGTTGCTGCTCGGGGCCGCGGGCGTTGCTCTCGGTCGCGTCCGCGACTGGCTGAAGCGCCTGCCTCACGGTCGCCCGTTGCTGCTCGGGGCCGCGGCCGTCGCGCTCGTTGTCGCAGTGCTCGTCACCACATTCATGTTGCTGCCCGACCGGACCGTCCGCATACCGGACCTGGTGGGCATCCCGCGCGCGCAGGCGGCCGAGCGCGTGTCCGCCCTCGGTCTGACGCTGCAGATACGGGACACCCCGTTCTCTGCGACGATTGCCAAAGACTCCATCGCCGCGCAGGAGCCCACGGTAGGCCTGCTCGTCGCGCCGGGCAGCGTGGTCGTCGTGGACCTGTCGGCCGGATCCGATTCGTTCGCTTTGGCGGACGTGATCGGACAGGACCTGGACACCGCTCGCAACGCGCTTCGCGCTCAAGGGCTCAGCGTGACGTTCGCGACCGCTGTCNCCGATGCCGACTCCGGCACCGTGATNGCCTCGATGCCCGCACCGGGCACGCCGGTCTCGACAGGCGACTCCGTGAGGCTCACTCTCGCCACATCCGTGGGCGCGATCTCCCCATCGGACCTCGGCGGCGTCGGCTTCATCCTGGATCCGGCGCCGGCGAACCCGGGTGATCCCGCGGACGTGAGCATGGACGTCGCGACCAGAGTCGCCGCTCTGCTCAGCGCTGCGGGCGCCACGGTCACGATGACACGGGACAGTGACGTCACCTCACCCGCGGTCACTCCGGCGGACCGTGCGCTCACCGCCAAGGAGACGAGTGCCACAGCCGTTATCGGGTTCTCCATGCAGCCCTCGAGCCTCGAGGGCATGGTCCTTCTCACCATGCCAGCTGACAGTGCCTCAGGGCAGGCGGCCGTCTCGGCCGGGCCGCTGGCTGATGCCGTGTTCGCGTCGCTTCGCGTCGACATGTCCACGATCTCCACCCTCACTGCGTCGGGGGACCCTGTCCTGTCCGGCTCGGGGCTTCCAGGCGTCCGCCTCAGCCTGGGATCCTTCGCGTCTTCGAGTGATGCGGCGTCCTTCGCGGACGAGCACTGGCTCGAAGTGGTCGCGAACGACATATACCGGGCTCTCGCCCAGTTGTACGCGAGGCAGTGATGCGTCTTCGGTATCTGGGTTTGGCCTCGGCCACGTGGCGGGCCCGGTTCGTTCAGGTCTTTGTCGTTCTGACGCTTTCGATCACGTCGGTCGCGGCTTTGCCCGCACCGGCGCAGGCGGCCACGGTCGCGCAGTTGAAAGCTCAACTCGAAGCGTTGCGCCAGGAGGCGGCGCCTGCGGGCGACGCGTACGATGCCGCGGTCACGAAACTCGAGAACACGCAGTACCGCATCAAGCAGACCGACGCGCGGATCAAGTCGGCGACCAAGAAGCTGACGATCGCCGAGGACGCGCTCGGTGCGCGCGCTGACGCCATGTATCGCCAGGGCGGCGACCTCGGCGTGTTCGACTTCGTGTTCGGCGCGACCTCGTGGGACGAGTTCGTGACCCGGATCGACTTCATCACCACGATCGCCATGACCGACGCTGAGCTCATAGCGACCGTCAAGGACACGCGGACCAACCTTGAGGCGGACCGCGCCTCATTCGTCGAAGACACCAAGACCGAGAAGGTCGACGTGGCGGCCGCCCGCAAGGACTACAACGCGCTGCAAGCGCAGCTCTCGGCGAAGAAGGCGCAGTACGACCGCGTGCTCGCGTCGATCGCGAAGACGTCGGGCTCGAAGCACCCTCCCGGACCGAACGGCCTGGTCTTCCCGGTGCACGGCATCCACTACTACTCCGACACGTGGGGCGCGCCGCGGTCCGGTGGGCGGCACCACATGGGCACCGACATCATGTCTCCGCGTGGGACCCCGGTCCTGGCCGTCACGAGCGGCACGGCGAGGCCGCATTGGAACAGTCTCGGTGGCAACTCGATCACTTTGACCGGCAGCAACGGCTGGTCCTACTACTACGCCCATCTGGACCACTACGCCATCAAGGGGACCGTGCACGTGAAGGCCGGTCAGTTGATCGGCTACGTCGGGAATACCGGCAACGCGGCCGGCGGGGCGTGTCATCTCCATTTCCAGATGGGTCCGGGGGGCAGATGGGTCGACCCGTATTCCTACCTGCGAGGCATGGAGTGACCGTCGCCGTGCTCTGGTAGTATCGGAGTGCGCAGAGATGCGTGCCCGTCTATGAAGAAGAACCGTGTCGGGAGCCGCATGAAGCGCGGCTGAGAGGCGACCCGCGTGACTGGTCGCGACCGAGAAGACGACGGTGCCGGTAATGCGGCGCCGCACGACGGATCCGGAGGAGACCCCTCCGCTCTGCACCATCCCCGCGCGGTCGTCGCGATGCACCGGTGACCCCGGCGCGAAGGGAATGGTGGCGATGACCGGTACCAAGACGAGGGTCCTTGTCGAGATCTCGCTCACGGTGGCGCTTGCGGCGGTGCTGCACTTCGTCCGCGTGTGGCAGATGCCCGCCGGAGGATCCGTGTCGCTCGAGATGCTCCCGCTCCTCGTGCTGGGCCTGCGACGCGGGCCGGTGGCGGGCCTTGTAGCAGGAGCGCTCTTCGGGGTGGTCGACTACTTCATGGAGCCGTTCTTCGTGCACTGGGTGCAGCTGTTCCTCGACTACCCGATCGCGTTCGCACTGGTGGGGGGACTGGCGGGCCTGTGGATGCCGCTGTGGCGTCGCCTCATGGTGGCCGGCCGGACCGCGGCCGCGGTGAGCTGGGTCGTTCCCGCGGCGGTGGTCGTGGCTTCGCTCGGCCGCTATGCGGCGCACTTCGCTTCGGGAGTGGTGTTCTTCGCCACCACGATCATGGGAGGCCCGCTCGCGGACGGGCAGTCCGCGTTCTCCAGCGCAGGTGCGCTTGGCGCTGCTGCGGCCTATTCGGCGATCTACAACCTGTATGTCCCGCTCTCCGCGGCCGCCTGCCTCGCGGCGATGCTGGTCCTGATGCCGGCGCTCGAGAAGGCGGTGCCGCCGCGATGAAGCACACGCTGGTGGTGGGAGCGGCGCCGTTGCCTGAGCACGACGGCTTCTACCGGGACCTGCTCGCCTCGTCGGCCCATGTGGTGGCTGCGGATGCCGCGGGGGAGTGGTGCGTCGGACTCGGCCGCGTCCCCGACGCGGTGGTGGGGGACTTCGACGGCTCGCTCCTGGGCGCGCCCCAGCGCTTGGAGGCGCTGGGGGCCATCGTGGAGATCCATCCGGCACAGAAGGACGCGACCGACCTCGAACTCGCGATCGCATGTGCGATGGCGATGTGGGACGCCCCGATCGTGCTCACTGCCGCCTTCACCTCGCGCATCGACCACACGCTCGCGGCGGTGGGCGCTCTGACCCGGGCGGGCGCGGGCGCGTCGGTTCGTGAGCCGGGATGGTCGGGATTCGTATGCAGCGCCTCCGAGACCGTCCGGCTCGAGCTGCGGGCCGCCGAGGTCGTCAGCGTGATCGCTCTGACCGTGGGTACGCGCGTGACGATCGACGGAGCGGTCTGGCCTCTCGATGACGTCGCTCTGCCGGTGTTGTCCGGCCANGGCGTGAGCAATCGGGCAGAGGGAGGTCCGTTCACGGTCACGGCGACGAACGGTATCGTCGCGATCACCGTTCAGGATGGGGAATCGGCGGGTCTATACTGACTCGTGAGGGGCAATCCGCCGGGCGTCCAGGTGACAGGGAGTGTGAGGGTGCGCGCATTTCTGGTCTTCATCGCGCTGATCGGCGCAGGCGCGTGCGCCTTCGTCTCCTACAGGGATGGATCGGCTGCTGCGGGTTTCGCCGCGGCGGGCCTCGTGGTGCTAGCGCTCATCCTCACGAGGATCGGCCGACGCTCGCCGCATCGGAACGCGTCGGCCCCGCTGGTTTCGAACACTGTCGCCCAGGCATCCGCATCCGATGACACTTCCGGCCGGTCGGGTGGCCCGGCTTCGATGCCGGCAGAGGGGATGGTCGCCGACGTGATGACCGACGAGTCCTCGCCGCAGCCTCCCGAGCCCGAGGAAGCCGCGCGTGTGCCCGCCTTGCCGGCAGAGGCGGAGAAGGAAGCCGAAGTGGACGAGCCGGTTTCCAATCACGAACCTACCGAACGGTCGGAGGCCATCGCGGCACCATCGGTCCGCACGCCCTTCTCGGTGCAGCCTGCGGTCGTGTTGATGTCCTTCTATGACGCGGTGGCCGAGCGCTTCGACACGCTGACCGCTCACATCTGGCTCGAGGACCGGCCCACGGACACGCTGCGCCTTGTTGCCGCGTTCGGTCCGCGGGTGCCGTCCAGCGATCCGGTCCCGCTCTCGGACACGATCCTTGGGGCGGCCGCTCGCACTCGGACCGCTGTTTTCGCGCGCCTGGACCCCTCACCACCCATCCTGGGTCGAGACGCGACCTGGCGGTATGCCGTACCCGTGGGCACACCGGAGGTGCGCGGAGTGGCCGCCGTCGACGTCGTCAGCGCCTTGGACGCGCCGTCCGCTGTGGTCCTGAACGAGGTCTCCGGGGTCCTGCGAGGGTCGCTCACGGCTGCGCTTGCCGTGCACGTGGCCCGCGCCGAGATGGATGCGGCAGTGCTCCTGCTACAGACGGCGCAGGACCTCGCGACAGGTGCGGCCGGCGAGGACGTGCTCGTCTCAGCGCTCGAGAGGGCGATGCAGATCGCGGGTGCGTCGACCGGCAGCATCATGGTGCCGGACGAGGACGGGGGCATGCTCCGTATCGCAGTGTCGCGGGGTCTTTCCTCCGACATCGTGGATACGACAGAGGTCCAGGGCGGGGAGGGCATCGCCGGTACGGTCTACTCGACGTCCGAGCCTCTGCTGGTGGAAGACCTGCCGGGTCGGACCGGCCAGCACCGCCACGGCGTCCTGTCGTCGGTCAGCGTACCTATAGCGGACTCTCTGGGCTCCTTCGGGGTCATCAATGTCGGTTCGCGCGCGTTCCCTGCGCGGCTGACCGACGCATACGTGCGTGCGCTCTCGATCCTGGGCTCCCAGACCGCAGTGGCGATCCGCAACGCACAGGCTGCCGAGCGGAGCTGGGATCTGTACCTTTCGAACCTCGAAGCCCTGGCGAGTGCACTGGAATCCGACGATCCTTACCGGAAGGGCGCCTCCAAGCGCATAGCGTCCCTGTGTGTCGCCGTCGGACAGAAACTCGGCCTCGAAGGCGAGGACCTCGTGTCCTTGCGCATCGCAGCGATCCTGCACGACTTGGGCATGGGGCTCGCGACTGGCTCGGTCGGGGCTGTGGACCGGCCCCTGTCGACGGTGGACCGCGGGCTCGTGCGCGCCCACCCGAAGGTAGCGTCCGATGTCCTGATCCAGGTGCCGTCCTTGGAGCGGCTCGCCCCCATGGTCCGCCACCATCACGAGCGCTTCGACGGTGACGGCTACGACATGGGGCTGGCCGGCGATTCCATCCCGGTCGGCTCCCGCATCCTCGCAGTGGCTGATGCGTTCGTCGCGATGACGTCCCCGCGGGCGTATCGCGAGGCGCTCGACTGTTCCGCGGCGCTCGATGAGCTGAACTCGGCCGCGGGCAAGCAGTTCGATCCCGAGGTCGTGGAGGCCTTCATAGGGCTGCTGGCCGAGGAGCCCCGGCTGGCCGACGACGCCTGAGCAAGCGTGCCACAACACACGGGAGCCCGGCTGACTCGATGTCAGCCGGGCTCCCGTCGATAAGCGGTGGAGCGGTCTCTAAGCGCGGGTGATCTTGCCGGCCTTCATGCACTTCGTGCACACGTTGACCTGCTTGACAGTGCCGTCGATCAGCGCATGAACGCGCTGGATGTTCGGGCGGATGATGCGGTTGGTGACACGGTGCGAATGGCTCACGTTGCGGCCGGCGGCCGGGGCCTTTCCGCACACGCTGCAGACCTGCGACATGGGTCAGTCTCCTTACGAGTCTCGTCGCCGTCATGCCGGCGCGGGGTGGAGGTTCGTGTCAGGGTGAAGCGGACGGCATGTTAGCACAGCGGAGCGCGACGCGACAACCGGACCGTTGTGCGCTCGCCGGATGCGGACTGCGCTTACCTACCGCTATACTCGGCAACGCACCGGATAGTGAGGTCGTCGACCGAGTGAGGCCGTCTCGGTCCCACAGGCGCGGGAGGACTCATGGCCTACACCCCAGACACGCTGATCCGCGAGGTTCTCACCGCGCACTCCGAGGCCGCTGCGGTATTCGAGAGGCACGGGCTTGCGTGCGCGGCGTGCCTGGGAGCGGACCTGGAGACGCTGTCCTCCGTCGCCACGATGCACGGGATCTCCTTGGACGAGCTGCTGTTTGACCTCAATTCACTGACAGTGACAGATAGCGAGGTGGGCGCATGAGCACACGGGCCACCGGTACGATCCAGATAGGCAACGACGTCCTCGCCGACATCGCGGGGTTCGCCGCGCTCGAGTGCTACGGCATCGTCGCCATGGCCAGCCCGACGCTGCGCGACGGTGTCGCCCAGATGCTGTCCCAGGAGAAGCTGCGCAAGGGCGTCCGCGTGACGTCCGATGGTGAAGGCGTCGTCTTCGACCTCTACGTGGTCGCAGAATACGGGACCAATCTGGCCGAAGTCGCGCACAACATGGCGGAACGCGTGAAGTACCTGGTCTCGAACCACGCGGAGGTACGGGTGGACGCCGTGCACGTCCACGTCCAGGGCATCAAGGTGCGCAAGTGACCGCATCCTCCGCGCTGGACCACCCATCGGCCACCGGCCTCATCACGGCAGCGGCCTCAGCCCTCAAGAGCCGTCGCGACGAGGTGAACCGCCTCAACGTCTTCCCGGTACCCGACGGCGACACAGGCACGAACATGTCGCTGACGATGGAGGCCGTCCTGTCCGAGGTCGCAAAGCTCGGGCCCTCGCCGACGGCCGCCGCGATCGCCCACGCGGTCACCCACGGTTCGCTGATGGGCGCGCGCGGCAACTCCGGCGTCATACTCAGTCAGATGCTCCGGGGGCTGTGCGAGCCTTTCGTGGACATCGACCATGTCGACACAGCGACGGTCGTCGCGTGTCTGGACCGGGCCGTCGTCGTGGCGTTCCAGGCGGTGCGGCGCCCTGTCGAGGGCACGATGCTCACGGTCCTTCGGGACATGAGCGAAGCTGCCGGCCTTGCAGCGGACGACGCCCTGTCGATCGACCAGGTGCTCGAGGCGGTCGTCGACGCGGCCTACGCATCGGTCAAGCGGACTCCGGACCTGCTTCCGGTCCTCAAGGAGGCCGGCGTCGTCGACGCGGGCGGGTATGGGCTGGCGATCATCGCGGAAGGGTTCACGGCCGGCCTCGCGGGGCACGGCCTGCGCGAGTTCGACGTGTCCGTCACGGCCGCACCGGTCATGGTTTCTGAGCCCGAGAACGACTGGGACGATGCGGAATACCTGTACTGCACCGAGTTCCTCCTGCACGGGTCGGGACTGGACCGTGTGGCCATCGAGGACTTCCTCGTGACCCTCGGGGGGTCGCAGCTCGTGGTGGGCGCTCCGGACCAGCTCAAGATCCACGTGCACACCGATCAGCCCCAGCAGGTCCTGGCGTACTGTCTCGAGCGCGGTGACGTATCGGACGTGCACATCCACAACATGCGCCTGCAGACCGAGGCGCGCGCCGAAGCGTTGCGCGCCGAGGAGGCAGCGATCAAGCCGCTCGGGTTCGTGGCGGTGGCGGCCGGCTCGGGACTCGCGGACATCCTCCGCAGCCTGGGCGTCGACGAGATCGTGTCGGGCGGGCAGACGATGAATCCTTCGACCGCCGAGCTGCTCGAGGCGATCGAGCGGGTCCCGGCGCGAGCGGTGGTGGTCCTCCCGGACAACCGCAACATCGTGCTCGCGGCGAACCAGACCGTCGGAATCGCCGGGAAGCCGGTCGCCGTGGTGCCGACCACGTCGGTCCCGGAGGCGTTCGCCGCGCTGCTGGCCGCGGACCCCTCGTTGCCGTTCGAGCAGAACGTTACCGAGATGACGCAGGCGGCCGAGGCCGTCACCACGGCCGAGATCACGACCGCGATCAAGGACTCCATGGGCAAGGCAGGCGCGATCAAGGTCGGGCAGTTCATCGGCATCATCGATCACGAGATCGAGGTGATCGGCAACGACGTGGCCGACGTCTGCGCACGACTGGCGGACATCCTCGCCCAGAAGGGTGAGACGATGACCGTCCTGGCCGGTGAGGACCTTTGCGACGAGGAGTTCGCCGCGATAGTGGCCGCGCTCGCCGAGGCGCACCCGGAGCTCGAGATCGAATCCCATCGCGGAGAGCAGCCGCTCTACCCGCTGATCCTAGCCGTCGAATAGGGAGGCACCGGACATGCCCCGGATAGCTATCGTGACCGACAGCACATGCGACCTCGGACCCGCCGCGCTCGCCGCGCGCAACGTCAGCATGGTGCCCTTGAAGGTGCACTTCGGCGACGAGACCTTCCGCGACTGGACCGACCTGAAGCCGTGCGACTTCTACCCGCGCCTCAGGACCGCCGCACAGCTCCCCACGACCTCCCAGCCGACCCCCGGCGAGTTCGCTGAGGTCTACCAGCGTCTGGCTGACGAGGGCGCCGAAGGGATCGTCTCGATCCATCTGTCGGCGAAGCTGTCCGGTACCTGCGAATCCGCGATCATGGCTGCGAGCACAGCTCCGGTGCCGGTCCGGGTCGTCGACTCCATGTTCGTCTCCGGCGCCATGATGTTCGCCATCGATGCGGCGTGCGCGGCGCGCGATGCGGACGGCTATCTCGACGGCGTCGAGAAGGCGGCTCGCGACCTCTCCAGCAAGACCGAGCTCTTCTTCGTCGTGGACACCCTCGACTACCTCGTGAAGGGCGGCCGGGCCGGACGGGCACAAGGCATGGCTGCGGCTCTGCTCAACATCAAGCCGGTGCTCCAGGTCACCGGCGGGATCATCGAGCCGTTCAAGAAGTCCAAGGGGACGAACAAGGCGATCCGCGAGATGGCGGAACATGTGGCCGATCGCTCCAAGAAGCTCGGAGCGCTCAAGGTGGTCGTTATCCACGCCGTGGCCGAGAACCTCGCGGACGAGCTGGCCAACGCCATCCGCTCCGCGGGGACCGAGATAGCGGCTCTGACGTACGACGAGATCGGCGCCGTGATCGGAACGCACGTCGGCCCGCGCGCGGTCGCCGTGGCGTACACACCGGCGGGGTGACTGCGCAGCCGAAGCGGCCCGCGGCCGGCAGGGTCGCGCGGCTCGCCGCGCTGGACGGGCCGGTGACAGAGGTCCGTTTCGTCGACCCGACACGCGCAGAGGCGCTGGGCCACATCGGCATCGAGACCGTCGGCGACCTGCTGCGTCACTATCCGAGCCGCTGGCTCGACCTGCGCACTTCCGCGCCTCTGGCGCATCTGCCGCTCGGGCAGGAGGCCACTGCTGTCGGCACGGTCCATGAGGTCGTCGTCAAACGGCCGCGTCCCCGGCTGAGCATCACCGAAGTCGCCATCACGGACGACACGGGGGTGCTGGTGGGCGTGTGGTTCAACCAGCCGTACCTGGCGCAACGGTTCCGTCCCGGCGACCGCGTCGCGTTCGCCGGCGTCGTGCAGATGGAGTTCGGCCTGAGGCAGATGCGGTCGCCGTTCGTGGAGCGTCTCGGCTCGGCCGACGACGCCACCTGGCTCGGCCGGATCCTGCCGGTGCACCCGGCGACAGAGGGGCTTTCCTCCAACTGGATCAGGCGCCTCGTCGCCGAGGCCTTGGACGAGTTCGGCGACGTTCCCGACCCGCTGCCGGTGGCCGTGCGCGTCGCGCGGGGCCTGGTGCCGCTCTCCACGGCCCTGCACGACATCCACTTTCCTCCGGACATGGCCGCGCGCGACGCCGCGCGCCGCAGGCTCGCGTACGAGGAGTTGCTCATGCTGCAGCTCGGCATTGAGAGCAGACGGCACGCTCTCGTCGACGAGCGCAAGGGTTTCAGACATGTCGTCGACGGCAAGTCCAAGTCGTCGGCTGCCGACGCGCTGCCCTTCTCGCTCACCGGAGACCAAGAGCGGGCGCTGGCGGAGATACTCTCGGACATGGCCTCGCCGCGCCCGATGAACCGGATGCTGCTCGGGGACGTCGGTACAGGGAAGACCGCTGTCGCGGCGCTGGCATTGGCCGCGGGCGCGGACTCCCATACTCAGGCCGCCATGATGGCGCCGACCGAGGTGCTGGCCAGGCAGTATTCGGGTGCGGTCGGGCCGCTGCTGGACGCGGCGGGTGTCTCCTGGCGCCTCCTGACCGGTTCGACGCCTGCTCCGGAGCGCCGCGAGATCCTCGCCGGCTTCGCGTCCGGAGACGTCTCGGTGGCCTTCGGCACGCATGCGCTGCTGACCGAGGCGGTCGAGTTCAAGGCCCTCACCCTGGCGATCGTGGACGAGCAGCACCGCTTCGGCGTGACGCAGCGGCTCGCCCTGCGCGGCAAGGGCACCGCCGTGGACCTCCTCGTCATGACGGCGACGCCTATACCGCGCTCGCTCGCGCTGACCGTGTACGGCGATCTCGATGCCAGCTACCTGCGGGAACACCCGCGTGCCGGTGCTCGCCAGCGCGTACTGACACGCCTCGTGCCGCGCTCGGGGCGCGACGAGGCCTACGACGTCGTCCGCGTGGCGGTGCGTGCCGGCCGTCAGGCCTACGTCGTCTGCGCGCTGGTCGACGACTCAGAGGCGACCGAAGCCAAGGCCGCGATCCGCGAGGCTGAACGTTTGCGGACGCGCGTGTTCAGGGACCTTCGCGTGGGTCTGCTGACCGGCCAGATGCGGCCGTCCGAGAAGACCGCTGCGATGGAGGACTTCCGCGCAGGGCGCATCGACGTCCTGGTGGCCACGACCGTCATCGAGGTGGGGGTCGACGTCCCGAACGCGACGGTGATGATCGTCGAGGACGCGGAGCGCTTCGGCCTCGCGCAGCTCCACCAGCTCCGTGGGCGTGTGGGGCGCGGTGGCCACGGCGGCGAGGTGCTGCTGTTCGCCGATCCGAAGACGGGTGACGCCCGGGCACGGATGGAGGCGTTCGTCACCACGACGGACGGCTTCGAGCTCGCCGAGCGCGACCTCTTGTTGCGCGGCGAAGGCCAGCTGCTTGGGGAGCGCCAGCACGGGCTCGCAGAGCTGCGGCTGGCGTCGATCGCTCGCGACATCGACCTGATAGCCGAGGCCCGCGAGGACGCTCAGGGTATCGTGTCCCATGATCCGCATCTCACGGACGCGCGCGATGCGCTCCTGCTGGAAGAGATGCGGCGTAGCCTTGGTCGCGACTGGGAGTGGGTGCGGGCCGGATGAGGATCGTCGGAGGCAAGCTCAAAGGGCGGCTGCTCGTGTCGCCGAAGGGCGAGGGGACTCGGCCGACCAGCGACCGCGTGCGCGAGGCGCTCATGTCGTTCCTCGTGGACCGGCTCGGCAGCGACCTCGGCGGTGCCGTGACGCTCGACCTGTTCGCAGGGTCCGGTGCCTTGGGCTGCGAGGCGCTGTCGCGAGGTGCGTCGCGCGCGGTGCTGGTGGAGAAAGACCGGGCGGCGCTGCAAACGATCGCCTCCAACGTCGCGACACTCGGCGTTACCGACCGGGTGACGGTCGTCGGCAGCGATGCGCTCGCGGCCGGCCTGAAGCGCGTCCAGACGATGGGCCCGTTCGCTTTGCTGTTCTGTGACCCGCCCTATAGAATCGACCAAGGCAAGGTCGCTCGCGCTCTCGAGGCGCTCGGCCGGTCCGGCGCGATAGCCGACGGAGCGGCGCTCGCCTGGGAGCACTCGGCAGGGGGAGCGGTGCCCGAGCCGGCTGGATTCGCACAGGAACGCACGTACCGGTACGGCGATACAGCGGTGACGCTGCTCCGTTTCTACGGGGAGGACTGACGCTCACAGTGAAGCGCGCGGTGTGCCCGGGTACCTTCGACCCGATGACCAGCGGACATCTCGACATCGTCCGCCGGGCGTCGGGGATCTTCGACGAGGTCATCGTCGCCGTGGCGGCTTCGCCCGACAAGGGCGGCGGGCCCCTGTTCTCCATCGACGAGCGCGTCGAGATGGTGGCTGAAGCCACGAAGAATCTTCCGAATGTGAGCGTGCGCCCATTCGATTCGCTTCTGGTAGACTTGGCGCGGCAAGTCNGGGCGACGGTCATCGTCAAGGGACTGCGCGCGGTCACCGACTTCGAGCGTGAGTTCCAGATGGCGCAACTCAACTNCCGCATCAACGACGAGATCGAGACGATGTTCATCGTGGCGATCCCGGACTACATGTACTTGAGCTCTTCAGCAGTGAAGGAGATCGCTGAGCACGGGGGGATCGTGGAAGGCCTCGTCCCGGCGAACGTGAACGAGCGGCTGGTCGAGCGTCTCCGCAAGGGGCGGTAGGAAAGGACCGAAGCGATGGACATCTTGGCCCTGGTCGACCGGATCGAAGAGGCCATGGACTCCGGCCGTTCCGTGCCCCTGATGCGCGGCCGCGTGGTCGACGTGGAGAAGGTCTACGAGATCATCGACGAAGTCCGCGCGAACTTCCCTGATGAGCTGAAGCAGGCGCGCTGGATCGTCAAGGAGCGCCAGGAGATGCTCGAAGAGGCCGAGAAGGAAGCGAACCGCATCCTGGAGGAGGCCCGCGACCGCGCAGAGGCGATGGCCGCAGACCAGGAGATCGTCCGCCGCGCTGCGGAGCAGGCGGCCGGCATCCTCGATGGCGCCCGCGCGCAGGAGCGCGAGATCCGGCTCGGCGCCGAGGACTATGCCGACGAGATGCTCGCCAACCTCGAAGTCAACCTCGGCAAGTTGCTGACCGCCGTTCAGCGCGGCCGCGACCGGCTCCAGGGGAAGGTCAACCAGCGCCAGTAGGCGTCCTTCGGAGTCGACTCATGCCGTACAAGCTCGAAATCCGCTCGATCCTCGAGTCGCTGTCCGCGTCTCGCGACGTCAGCGGCTCGTTCGTTGCGCCCGACGTCGAGCTCGGGCAGCAGTCCTATTCCTTCGAGGGCCCGATCGAGTTCGAGGTGACGCTCACCAACGCGGGAGCGGGGATCGTGCTTTCCGGCGAGGCGCACGCCCGCGTCGTGACACCCTGCGTCCGCTGCCTGACCGACTTCACTTCCGAAGTCGTCGCCCAGGTAGAGGGCTTCTACGTGCGCCCCGGACACGAGGACGAGTTTCCCGAAGAGCAGGAGGTCGAGCTGATCGCGGACGACTCCACGGTCGATCTCGAGCCTGCGATCCTCCAGTCGATCGTCGTGGAACTGCCGTTCGCGCCGGTGCACGACCCGGAGTGCAAAGGGATGTGCCCGGTGTGCGGCGCGGACCTGAACGTCACCGAGTGCGGTTGCGCCGCCGAGCCCGTGCCGTCCGCGTTCGACGCGCTCCTCGATCTCGACTTGGAAGAGGAAGACGGCGGCTCGTAGCGCACCCCGCGTGGCGTGTGCTAGAATCCGTCCCCGCGTCCCTGCTCGCGAACGACCGGACGCCGGATATGACAACGAACGCGCCCGCACGCGTGGGGCAGATCCCACTACACGACAAGAGAGTAAGGAACCACAATGCCTGTCCCGAAGAGAAAGACCGGCAAGGCGGTTCGCGACAGCCGCCGCGCTCACGACCACCTCGAGGCGCCGTCGCTGTCGCTGTGCCCGCAGTGCCATCAGCCGAAGCCGCCGCACCGCGTCTGCCCCTCGTGCGGCACCTACAAGGGCAAGGAGATCGTCGAGACCGACTAGGTCCGACGGCTCGGCCACGCGCTATCATTGACGGCACCCGTCGCACTCGCGACGGGTGCCGCTCTTCGCTTCGGGAGGGGACTCGGACGTGACCCTGGAGTTCCTGCTCGCGCCACGCGCCGTCGCTGTCATCGGTGCCGGCCGCAAGCCTGGCGGCATCGGCCGGACGGTGTTCGAGATGCTGCTGGCGGGCGGCTTCGCGGGCGATGTGTGGCCTGTGAACCGGGAGGCCGCGCAGATCGGCGGCCGCGAGGCGTTTGCCAGTGTGAGCTCACTCCCAGCGGTTCCCGACCTCGCTGTCATCGCCGTGCCGGCTGCGTCCGTCGCCGAGGCGGTTGAGTCCTGTGGTGTGGCCGGCGTCGCAGCAGTCGTCGTTCTGTCGGCGGGGTTCAAGGAGACCGGCGCCGAGGGCGGGGCCCTCGAGCGTCGCGTGGCACAGATCGCTCGAACGCATGGGATGCGCCTTCTTGGGCCCAATTGCCTGGGACTGATGGTCCCGGGATCGCGTCTCAACGCTTCCTTCGCCGGGCCGATGGTCCCGGAAGGTGGTATCGCCGTCATCACCCAATCGGGCGCGCTGGGGACGGCGATACTCGATTGGGCGCGCGGACGCGGCGGCCTGTCCGGGTTCGTCTCGCTCGGCAATCGTGCTGACATCTCCGAGTCGGACCTGCTCATGGCGTTCGCGGAACGGCCGGAGACGAAGGTGATCGCCGGGTACCTCGAATCGGTGGTGGACGGGCTGCGTTTCGTCGAGGCCGCTCACGCAGTCACGAGGAAGCTGCCGGTCGTGCTTCTCAAGGCCGGCGTCTCCGACGCGGGGGCCCGTGCCGTCTCATCGCACACGGGAAGCCTCGCCGGATCCAACGCGGCGTACGAAGCCGCTTTCGCCGCCGCGGGGATCGTGCGGGTGCCCGACGCCGAACGGCTCTTCGGCGTGTCGGAGGCGTTCGCCGATCAGCCGCTGCCTGGCGCACCGGGCGTCGTCATCGTCACGAACGCCGGGGGGCCCGCCGTGATGGCCACCGACGCGTGCGAGCGGACGGGTGTGACGCTGGCCTCCCTGCAGCCGGGGACGGTCGAAGCGCTGCGCGCGGTGCTTCCGGTCGCCTCTGCGCTGTACAACCCCGTGGACCTGCTCGGTGACGCCGGACCCGAACGATACGCGCAGGCGCTCGGCATCCTTGCGGAGGACCCGGGAGTCAACTCGNTCCTCGTGCTCCTGACCCCGCAGCAGACGACCAGGCCCGACGAGGCGGCTGCCGCGATCATCGAGGCGGCCCACGCGTCGGGACGCACCACGCTCGCAGTCCTGATGGGGGAGGACGCCGTGGAGCCCGCACGGCGTGCGCTTGCAGCCGCCAGCGTGCCCGCGTACCGGTATCCGGAGGTTGCCGTCGACGCCCTTGCGGCGATGGAACGCTACGTCGCGATGCGGTCGCTGGCGCTCGTCGTCGCCCCCGTGATCGATGCCGACAGGGAGGCGGTGGAGGCGGTCTTCCAACGCACCCGCGAGGCGTCCAGGCACTTCGTACTGGAGGATGACGCGGCGCTGGTGGCGAGCGCCTATGGGATCGCGCGCCCGGCCGGTTCGCTCGCCCGCGATCGTTCCGCAGCGCTTCGCATCGCCAACGAGGTCGGGTATCCGGTGGCCCTCAAGGTGGCGAGCCCCGACATACTGCACAAGTCGGACATCGGCGGCGTGGTCCTCGGGGTAGCCGACGATGCAGCCCTTTCCCGCGCGTGGGATGACGTGCTCGACCGAACGCATCACCGGATGCCCGACGCCGCGGTGTGGGGCGCGATGGTCCAGAAGATGGTCCCACCCGGGTTCGAGGTCATCGTGGGCATGGAGCGGGACCCCACGTTCGGACCGCTCCTGATGTTCGGCCTGGGCGGCATCTACGTGGAGGTGCTGCACGACGTCGCCTTCCGACTGGCTCCCCTCGATCGCGCCGAGGCGCGGCGCATGATCGACCAGACGCGCGGCGCGGCGCTCCTGAAGGGAGCCCGCGGAGCGGACGCCTCGGACATCGACGCCATCACGGACGTCCTCGTCCGTATCGCCGCCCTCGCGACCGACTTTCCCGAGATCGTCGAGCTCGACATCAATCCGCTCGTGGTGGGGCGCCGTGGCAGCGGCGCACTGGCCGCCGACATCCGCATAGGCATCGGAGGGTGAGACCTGTGAAGACGATCATCGTAGCCTCGACTCGACGCTACAGCGGCAAGACCGGTGTGTGCCTGGCGCTCATCGCGACTCTCGAGGAACGCGGGCTTTCCGTCGGCTACTTCAAGCCCTACGGAAGCATGCCGCGAGAGGTCGACGGCGTGACCACCGACCGGGACGCGCACTTCCTCAACTGCGGGCTGGCGA
>JGI24140J50213_10000203_pt1 | contig 27900 bp, 18 predicted proteins | sample BarGraIncu00222A_FD_50213 | JGI IMG/M metagenome (IMG submission 50213)
CTGCAATCCGTTCTGTTATTGATACTGCAATTAAAAACGATCAGAACCCGTTGCAAATTTTAAATCTAATTGCTCATTGTTAGATTCGACTGAATAGTTACGATTTATTTTGTTTCTAAATCAAATAAGGACATCCTAATCGATGTCCTTATTTGGTTTATCCTGTATGCATTTGAACAAAAGTGCTTTGTAATTGTATTAGTAGTACTTAGATCATTAGGTGCAATATTGAAAAATGAGTAACCCATTGGATTTAATAAACATTTTATTACAATACTATTTAATTAAAGTAAAATCAATCATTTATGAAAAAAGTAACATTAATCTCTTTATTAACAATTTTCACAATTTGTTTATCCCTGATTGTAGTTGCTCAATCAACATGGTCACTTGATAAGAACCATGGTAAACTTGGTTTCGTGATTACTCACTTGATGGTTTCTGAAATAGAGGGGAGTTTTAAGAGTTTCGATGCTAAAATTACAGCTCCAAAAGAAGATTTCACTGATGCTGTTGTTGACATGACAGCCGAAGCAACAAGCATCAATACCGATAATGAAAAAAGAGATAACCATTTGAGAACAGCTGACTTTTTTGATGTTGCTAATTTCCCATTAGTAACTTTCAAAAGCACCTCATTCAAGAAAACAGGGCCTAAAACCTATAAAGTGAATGGTAATTTAACAATGCATGGTGTTACGAAATCAGTTGCACTAGATGTGACATGTAATCTTGGAGCCGATCCAAAAAAACCATTAGCAGGATTTAAAATTACAGGTAAATTGAAGAGATCTGATTTTGGAATAGGTACAAAGTTTCCATCTGCAATGTTAGGAGAAGAGGTGACAATTAATGCAAATGGTGAATTCAAAAAGGATTAAATTCAAAATATAATTAAGTGATTCAATGGGAAATCTTTTGAAGATTTTTCCATTATAATAACGGATAATTGTGATGATGGCTCTGAAGAGTGCTTCTCACAAATATCCGTTTCTCTTTTTTTGTTATTCCCTTAATTTATATTTATCTTTACATGGAAAGAAATTATAACTGGCTAAGATGTGGAATCTATGTCCAATTACTATTAAAATAAATACTTAAGAAAATGAAACACAATTACATTCTGTTCCGGAATTTATGTCTTGCTTTACTTTTGTCAACCATGGGAATATTACAATCTTCCGCTAAAGCTCCTGAAAGGGAGTTTATTCAATTGAGAATTTATCACTTTAACAATAAGACGCAACAAGAACGGGTAGAGAAATTCCTTAAGGATGCCTTATTGCCGGCCCTGCATAGATTAGGGATAAACAGAACCGGAGTTATGAGAACAATGGAAGGTGATACAACCGGATTGAAAGTTTTTATTTTGATCCCGTTCAAATCAATGGATCAGCTTTTGCTTCTTCCTGAGCAATTGCAAAATGATAAACAGTATGCAACTGCAGGTGATGATTATCTGAATTCAAAATATGATAACGTGCCTTACACAAGGTTCGAAACAGTGATCATGAAGGCTTTTGTAAATTACCCTGTACTCATGGTTCCAAAATTAACGACTCCTAAATCTGAAAGAGTCTATGAATTGAGGAGTTATGAATCACCCAACGAAGAAAGACATATCAGCAAGGTAAAAATGTTTAATGATGGTGAGATTGATATTTTCAAATCAATTGATGCCAATCCTGTATTTTGGGGAGATGTTATTGCAGGAAGCCACATGCCAAATCTGATGTATCTGACAACTTATGCCAACAAAGTTGCAAGAGAGGATCACTGGAAAGTTTTCAAAGCTAATGCAAAATGGAAGGAACTTTCAGCAATGCCCGAGTATCAGAAGAATGTATCCCATTCTGACATTCTCTTTTTACAGCCTACAGATTATTCTGATTTGTAAAAAGTCTTATTTAACGAGATTAATTTATTTCTTACAACATATAATTATTAAAATCCTATTACCTTTGGGATCAAAATAATTTGATATCTAATTGCATCTGGCAACTATTCATTGCTTTTCACACTAACTGTTGACTTTAGTAAGTTTTTTATTGAATATTAGGTGTTTGATTATTTATAATTAGTAACTCGCGATGACGAACTTAAATGTTCCACAAAGGTGTAAAACGCTGATCGAACAGTATAATGAGGCTTATGTTTATTCTGAGAAGGATCAATGCTATTATTCCCTCTTTAATACTGTTAGAGATGCGATTTTTATTCAAGATCGAGATGGAATAATTCTTGAAGCCAATCTTGGTGCAGAAGAAATGTATGGTTACCCCTGTGCCTATTTTAAAGGGAAAACTCCTGCTGCATTTAGTGCATATGCTACAGATGATAACAAACAAATTAACATCAGTTTTGAAAAAGCATTTCAGGGTGAACCTCAAAGGTTAGAGTTTTGGGGAAAACGAAGTAATGGAGAGATCTTTCCTAAAGAGATTTATTTATATAAAGGAAATTTTTTCGGAAATGATGTTGTCATAGCTATTGCCACTGATATTACAGCGCGTAAACAAACTGAAGCACAGTTTGAAGCATATACATTGCAGTTACAGGAGTTAATTGAAACAAGGGATAAAATATATTCTATTGTAGCACACGACCTGAGAAGTTCATTTAGCAGCATACTTGGATTGTCAGAGTTATTGACCGAAGACTGGGAAAGTATTGAAGACGACCGTAAAAGAATATTTGCAAAAAATATATTTATAGCCGCCGATGGTTCATATAAGTTGCTTCAGAATTTATTAGACTGGTCTAAAAATCAATCGGGTTTACTGGAATATGAACCAGTATCATTTGATATGTGTGGAGTCATAAATGAAATACTTTCATTGTACAGAATTCAATCAATTCAAAAGAACATAACAATTGTATCTGAAGTTACGACGCCAATTTTTGTCTTTGCAGATGTAAATATGGTACAATCGATTCTCCGGAATCTGATTTCAAATGCAATCAAATTCACTCCCGAAAAAGGGAGAGTGTGGGTGACAATTTGCGAAGCGAAAATGGTAAATGATGAAAAAATGGTTTGCTTCTCGGTTCAGGATAATGGCGTAGGCATTAGCAAAGAGAGGATAGAAAAACTATTTGACTCTAAAATTAATAGTACGACTACAGGAACAGCCAATGAGCAGGGAACAGGACTTGGGATATTGATCTGTAAAGAAATGGCTGAAAAAAATAAGGGCAAGTTATGGGTTGAAAGTGAGGAAGGTAAAGGAAGTATATTCTCATTTACATTGCCATTAACAAAGCATTAGTAATTATACTATTTCTCTTGTGATTGTGTAAAGTCGATTTTGTTTACCTTTGCAACTTCAAATCTATTCCTTACGGAGTTCCTTATGAGTGAACAAATAAAACACGAATGCGGCATTGCATTGGTAAGATTGTTGAAACCGCTTGAGTATTATGTTGCAAAATACGGTTCTGCTTTGTGGGGCCTGAATAAGATTCATCTTTTGATGGAAAAGCAGCATAACAGGGGTCAAGATGGAGCAGGTCTGGCAAATATTAAACTTGATATGCAACCCGGACAGCGTTATATCAATCGTCTAAGATCCAACTCAGCCTCTCCAATTCAGGATATCTTCAAAACAGTTTTCGATAAGTTTGAAAAAGTAAAAGCGCAGAATCCTGATCGTTTAAGAGATGTACAATGGCTTAAAAACAACCTTGAATTTACAGGAGAGGTATTTTTAGGCCATCTTCGTTATGGTACATTTGGAAAGAATGATATTGAGAATCTGCATCCCGTGATGCGTGAAAACAATTGGAAGACACGTAATCTTGTGCTTGCAGGTAATTTTAATATGACCAATGTTGACGAGCTGTTTGATAAGCTTGTTGAGCTGGGTCAATATCCTGTCCAGACCTCTGACACAATTACTATTCTTGAGAAGATAGGGCACTTTCTGGATAAAGAAAATGAAGAGTTATACCGAAAACTTAAATCTGAAGGATTCAGTAAGCGAGAGAGTACCCAAAAGATAGAATCAGACCTCGATCTGAGAAAAGTATTGAATCGTTCTTCGGCAGCCTGGGATGGTGGATATGCCATTGCCGGAATGTTGGGCCATGGAGATGCTTTTGTATTGCGTGATCCTGCCGGAATCAGACCTGCGTTTTACTATGCCAATGACGAAGTAGTCGTTGCTGCGTCTGAACGTCCGGTAATTCAGACAACATTGAATGTTCCTTTTGAAGACATCAAAGAGTTGAAACCAGGCAATACATTGATCATCAAGAAAAACGGATCATATGCCGAGGTAGAATACAAAAAACCTGTCGAACGAAGAAGCTGTTCATTTGAACGGATCTATTTTTCACGGGGTACAGATGTTGAGATTTATAAGGAACGTAAAGCCCTTGGAAGATTACTCACTCCTGCCATTCTCAAGGCAGTAGATTATGATATCAACAGAACTGTTTTTTCCTATATCCCCAATACTGCCATTGATGCCTATTATGGTATGATGGCAGAGTTACACAATTTCTGTGATAAGATAAAGCAAGACCGAATTATCGAAGCTGGTGGAAATCTGGATAAAGAAAAACTCGAGGAGATATTCAAACTAACACCCCGAATGGAAAAGGTGGCGGTGAAGGATATCAAGATGCGTACTTTTATTACTGAGGATACCAAGAGAGATGATTTGGTGGGACATGTTTATGATATTACTTATGGGACTATTCGTCCCGGAATAGACAGTCTGGTAGTTTTGGATGACTCTATCGTACGTGGTACTACTCTTAAGCAGAGTATCATAAGTATTCTTGACCGGCTCGGACCTAAAAATATTGTGGTTGCTTCTTCAGCACCACAGATCAGATATCCTGACTGCTATGGAATCGATATGGCCAAGATTTCAGACTTTATTGTCTTCCAGGCTGCAATTGCATTGTTGAAAGAGACAAGACAGGAGAGTGTGATCAATGAAGTCTATCGAAAATGTAAAGAACAGGAACGTTTACCAAAAGAACAGATTCAAAATTATGTCAAAGGGATCTATGCTCCATTTACATATGAACAGATATCTGATAAAGTTTCACAACTGGTGACACCAGCCGGAATAAATGCCAAGGTAAAGGTGGTGTATCAGAATATCGAAAACCTGCATGCTGCATGTCCTGAGCATCGGGGAGATTGGTATTTTACCGGAGATTACCCCACTCCCGGAGGGAATAAGGTCGTGAACAAGACATTTATCAACTATATCGAAGGTCGCAACGAAAGAGGATATTAAGTTTCTTAATTACTGACATAGACCTTGAATCCATCATAAGAACAGTTATACGGTAACAATGGATTTTTAGCTGGTCCCTTGAAAGGATATCCATCTGTCAGTAAATATTGAGATCCACAAACAGGGCAGACTGCCATCAGTCCGGATGGATCAACTGCAACTATTGCCTTGGTATTCTGTGTGTCGAAAGTACATGCACGATCATAGGCCAGGAACTGATCGCTGCCCATCCGGTAAACAACTATGCCACGAAAACCTACCTGTGAGAAATATTTGAATCTGCTCACGCCCAGATCACTATCAATTCCATTAGGGTAAACATAAAAGTTTACTGAAACATAAGGTATCGTATATGGATTATCGCTTTTACAGGAACTGGAAAAGAGAAGTGAAATAAAGATGGCAGCACTTAGAAGGGTTTTCATTTCAAAAGAATTAAAACTAACCGGATAAACAAATATCCCGCCATGATTGTTATATTTTAAGTTACAAATATAAGTGTTTTTAAGGTGAAATCATGGATTAATCAATACTTAAATCTTTGCTAAACCGTACATTGTGCTTTATTTTATTGTATCTTTGCAACAGCATTAAAAAATTAATACTTTTACAACGAAACAGAAAGGACCCTTTTGCATAAGAGGGTTCTTTCTGCATTATTGTTTTAACCTGTAAACACTACGGACTATGACCACAGTGAAATATTATACCCTCGAAGGGCTAAATAAATTGAAATCCGAACTTGAACATCTAATGAATGTTGAGCGACCTGGGATTTCTCAGGCTATTGCTGAAGCGCGCGATAAGGGTGATTTAAGCGAGAATGCTGAATATGATGCAGCAAAAAATGCTCAGGGTATGCTTGAGTTGAAGATTTCAAAGCTTCAGGATACTATTCGGAATGCCCGTATAATTGATGAGTCCAAGTTGGATTCTACTAAGGTTTTGATATTATCCACTGTTCAGATAAAGAATCTGCTCAACGAATCAATTCAAACTTATACCCTGGTTCCTGAAAATGAAGCCGATATCAGAAAAGGTAAATTGTCTGTAAGTTCTCCAATTGCGCAAGGTTTGCTTGGCAAGATAATCGGAGATCATGTAGAGGTCACAGTACCTGCCGGTAAGATTCCTTTTGAGATTGTTTCGATCACACGCGAAATCTAAGTGTCATGTCATCTATTTTTACAAAGATCATAAACGGTGAAATCCCTTCTTACAAGGTAGCTGAAGATGAAAATTACTATGCATTTTTAGATATCTTTCCTTTGGCAAAGGGACACACTTTGGTGGTTCCCAAAAAGGAAGTGGATTATATTTTCAATCTCGATGATGAAACATATAAAGGGTTGTGGGCTTTTGCTAAAAAAGTTGCCCTTGGGGTTGAAAAAGCTGTTCCATGTCAACGGGTAGGTATTGCTGTATTAGGACTTGATGTCCCTCATGCACATATTCATTTACTCCCACTCAACAATATGGAGGATTTTGATTTTAAGAAAAAGAAACTGAAACTTGAGAAAGAAGAATTTGTTGAAATAGCGACTGCCATCAGTAAGGCAATTGATAATAAATAAAAAAGGCGCCCTGAGGCGCCTTTTTTATTTATGTTTAATATCTGTAATATTCAGGTTTGTAAGGCCCTTCAACCGGAATACCAACATATTCAGATTGTTCGGGAGTAAGTACAGTCAATTTAACACCTAATTGTTCAAGATGCAGGCGTGCTACTTCCTCGTCAAGGTGTTTAGGAAGACGGTAAACATCAACTTCCAATTGTTTTTCCCATAGTTCGAGCTGAGCCAATGTCTGGTTTGTAAATGAATTGCTCATAACGAATGATGGGTGACCTGTAGCGCAACCAAGGTTAACAAGACGACCTTCGGCAAGCAGGAAGATAGAAGTCCCATCAGCACGATAATATTGATCAACCTGAGGTTTAACATTGACACATTTGATGTCTTTTGCCTCATTCAACATATCAACCTGGATTTCATTGTCAAAGTGACCAATGTTACAAACGATGGCCTGATCTTTCATCTGACGCATGTGAACCAGTGTTATGATATCCTTATTACCGGTCGTTGTAACATAAATGTTTCCTTCCGACAATGTTTCTTCGATCGGTTTAACTTCAAAACCTTCCATAGAAGCCTGGAGTGCACAAATTGGATCGATTTCAGTAATGATTACGCGGGCACCATAAGCACGCATAGAACGGGCACAGCCTTTACCAACATCACCATAACCACAAATGACAACTACCTTACCGGCAATCATTACATCGGTAGCACGTTTGATACCATCTGCAAGTGATTCACGGCAACCGTAGAGGTTATCGAATTTACTCTTTGTAACTGAATCATTCACATTGATGGCAGGGATAAGCAGTTTGCCTTTTTCCTTCATCTGATACAAACGGTGTACACCTGTTGTAGTTTCTTCAGAAACACCTTTCCATTCAGCAACTGTACGATGCCAATGTTGTGTATCTTCTACATAAAATTCGCGAAGTGTTTTATAGATAGCAGCTTCTTCAGCATTCTTTGTCTGATATTCGAGAAGCGTTGCATCATTTTCAATATCATATCCAAGATGGATGAGTAATGTAGCATCGCCACCATCGTCAACAATCAGGTTTGGACCTTTATCACCGGGGAATGTAAGTGCCTGGGCGGTACACCACCAATATTCTTCCAACGATTCACCTTTCCATGCAAAGACAGGAACTCCGGCAGCAGCAATTGCAGCGGCAGCATGATCTTGCGTTGAGAAGATATTACAGCTGCACCAACGTACGTCGCCACCCAATTCAACAAGGGTCTCGATCAATACTGCAGTCTGAATGGTCATGTGGAGCGAACCCATGATGCGTGCACCTTTGAGCGGTTTCTTACCAGCATGTTTTTTGCGTAGAGACATTAGCCCCGGCATCTCCTTTTCGGCAATCTCTATTTCCTTGCGACCCCAGTCAGCAAGACTGATATCGGCTACTTTGTACTGTGGTTTAGAATCAACCTTTAAATTTTCCATGTAATAAATCTAATTTTTGGGTGCAAAATTACATTTTTCTATTCAGAAAATCAAATACCTTGAAAGCTTTTCTTATTGAATACTAATACTATTACTTACACAGTTTAGAATGATTATGTTTAAATTCTGATTTCATCAAGGGTTTCTTACACAAAGTGTTGTACCTTTGTGTTCAATTTTTAGAAGATATAATAGAGATGACTCAACAACAAAGTGATATATACAGCGAACTGAAACGCCGTGTTTTAGTGTTGGATGGAGCTATGGGTACCATGATCCAACAATATAATCTGCAGGAAAATGATTATAGAGGAGAGCGGTTTAAAAATCATCCATGCGATGTGAAAGGAAACAATGACCTGTTGTCACTTACCCGCCCTGATATCATTCAAGCTATTCATCTTGAATATCTTGAAGCTGGTGCTGATATCCTTGAAACGAATACTTTTAATGCCAACCGGATCTCGATGGTTGACTATCAGATGGAGAACCTGGTTTATGAGTTAAACCGTGAATCTGCCCGTCTGGCTAAGGCTGCAGTTTCTGAATTTCAAGCTTCACATCCTGAAAAGCATTGCTTTGTTGCCGGTTCACTGGGACCAACCAATAAAACAGCTTCGATGTCACCTGATGTAAACGATCCCGGTTACAGGGCTGTTTCTTTTGATGATTTGGTTGCTGCATATTTTGAACAGATTGAAGGTCTGCTCGATGGTGGAGTGGATTTATTGATTTTAGAGACTATTTTTGATACACTCAATGCAAAAGCAGCTTTGTTTGCTGTAGACGAAGCATTGAAAAAACGCGGCATCCGTATTCCTTTGATGATCTCCGGAACCATTACAGATGCTAGTGGTCGTACACTTTCAGGCCAGACTGTAGAGGCTTTTCTCAATTCTGTGGCACATGCAGATATCATCAGTATTGGATTCAACTGTTCTTTGGGAGCAAAAGAGATGCGCCCACACATTGAAACCCTCAGTCTGAAAGCGCCTTTCAACATTAGCGCTTATCCCAATGCGGGGTTACCCAATCAGTTTGGTCAATATGATCAAACCCCAATTGAGATGGCCCTTGAAGTGAAGAAGATGACAGATAATGGTCATGTAAATATTATTGGTGGTTGTTGTGGAACTACGCCAGCTCACATTCGGGAACTGGCAAAACTTGCTGCTCATTCAATACCACGTCAACTTCCACATATTGAGCCCGAACTAAGATTGAGTGGACTCGAACCCCTACAGGTTTTCGAAGGAAGTAATTTTATTAATATTGGAGAACGCACAAACGTCTCCGGCTCAAGGAAGTTCGCAAGACTTATTGCAGACGAAAAATATGAAGAGGCCCTTTCAATTGCACGTGGTCAGGTAGATGGCGGAGCCCAGGTGATCGATGTGAATATGGACGACGCCATGCTAGATTCTGAAAAGTCGATGGTGCGTTTCCTGCATCTGATACAATCTGAGCCTGATATTGCCAAAGTACCAATCATGATCGACTCTTCCAAATGGAGTGTGTTGGAAGCAGGCTTGAAATGTTTGCAGGGTAAGGCAATTGTCAACTCCATATCCATGAAGGAAGGGGAGGAGGTGTTCAGAAATCACGCATCCAAAGTGAAACAATATGGCGCTGCAGTCGTGGTTATGGCTTTTGACGAAGAAGGACAGGCCAGTACTTATGAACGCCGCAAAGAAATATGTCAGCGGGCATACAATATTTTAACCAAAGAGATTCATTTTCATCCTGAAGATATTATTTTCGATCCCAATATATTGACCGTAGCCACCGGCATCGAGGAACATAACAATTACGCTATTGACTTTCTGAAGACTGTTGAGTGGATCAAGAAGAATCTGCCTTATGCAAAAGTAAGTGGAGGTATCAGCAATCTGTCGTTTTCTTTCAGAGGCAATGATACAGTTCGCGAAGCCATGCATGCTGCTTTCCTTTATCATGCTATTAAGGCAGGATTGGATATGGCCATTGTGAATGCAGGTGTTTTGCAAGTCTATGATGAGATTGATCCAATACTGCTTGAACTCGTTGAGGATGTTATTTTTAACCGCAGACCCGATTCTACTGAAAGGCTGGTTACATTTGCAGAAACAGTAAAAGCCAGGGGAAAACAAGAAGTTGTAGAAGCTGAATGGCGCAATCTGCCTGTAGCAAAACGTCTGGCTCATTCTCTGATCAAAGGATTGACTGACAACATAGATGAAGATGTTGAGGAAGCCCGATTGAGTTATCCCCGAGCACTCGATGTGATCGAAGGTCCCTTGATGGATGGAATGAACATTGTGGGTGATCTGTTTGGAGCAGGAAAAATGTTTCTGCCACAGGTCGTGAAGAGTGCACGGGTCATGAAAAAGGCAGTGGCATGTCTGTTGCCTTACATCGAAGCCGAAAAGATGGGCGTTGTCCAAAAGGCCGGTCGGGTGTTGATGGCAACTGTAAAAGGTGATGTTCATGATATCGGCAAAAACATAGTAGGAGTGGTGCTGGGGTGTAACAATTACGAAATCATCGACCTTGGTGTCATGGTTTCTTCTGCCAGAATTCTGGAAGCTGCGCGTGAACATGAAGTTGATATGATCGGTTTGAGTGGTCTGATTACCCCTTCGCTAGAGGAGATGGCCCATGTTGCTAAGGAGATGCAGAGTCAGGGATTCAATATTCCGCTACTGATCGGAGGCGCTACAACTTCAGAAGTACATACTTCAGTGAAAATTGCTCCTTTTTATCAGGCTCCTGTTGTCCATGTCCGTGATGCTTCTCGGGCAGTAGGAGTGGTCGCAGCATTACTTTCTGCAGAACAAAAGCCTGCTTTTGTCAGCTCACTCAAACAACGTTATGATGATATTCGTCGTAAACATGAAAATCATCGTTCAGATGTTGTTTATTTAACATTGGAAGAGGCACGTAAAAATAAATATGCACCTGATTTTACTTCATATAAACCTGTAAAACCGCAACAATTAGGAACAGTTTCAATAGAAGATTATTCTCTTGAAGAGATCAGTCGATATATTGACTGGACCTTCTTTTTCCATGCATGGAAGATGTCAGGGAAATATCCTGCAATCTTTGAAGATCCATTGAAAGGTGAAGAGGCTAAGAAAATATTCAATGATGCCCAGGTATTGTTGAAACGGATACTAGATGAAAAGATGCTTACAGCAAAAGGTAGTTATGGAATCTATCCCGCACATGCTGTTGGTGATAGTGTGGAAATATTTGAAGATGAGGCGAAGACAAAGAAACTGCAAACCTATCATTTTCTGCGTAATCAGGAAAAGAAGGAAGCTGGCGTGCCGAATCTCTGTCTTTCCGATTTTATAGCCCCGGCCGGTAACGGCGTCAATGATTATATGGGTTTCTTTGTCGTAACCTCAGGTATAGGTCTTGAGAAATGGTGTGCAATGTTTGAAGCCGACAACGATGACTATAGCAGTATCATGTTCAAGATTCTGACCGATCGGTTAGCAGAAGCTTTTGCAGAATTGCTCCATGATCGCGTGCGCAGAGAGTTCTGGGGATTTGCTCCAAACGAAAATGTCACCATCGAGCAGATGCTGAAAGAAGAATATCAGGGAATACGTCCGGCTCCGGGTTATCCGGCTTGCCCCAGTCATCTGGAAAAAGGCGATCTCTTTGAATTATTAAACGCAACCGAAAGATCAGGAATAAAACTCACTGAGAACTTTGCAATGTATCCGGCTGCATCGGTGAGTGGTTTTTACTTTGCACATCCCGATAGCCGTTATTTCAATGTAAGCCGCATAGCAAAGGATCAAGTTGAAGATTATGCAAAACGCCGGGGATTAGATTTAGAGACCACAGAAAAATGGTTGCAGTCAGTTTTAAACTATCAGTAAATAGAACATGAAAGTTACAGATCATCTTAAGAACAGAGAACGTACGCTTTTTACAATAGAGCTGCTTCCACCGTTAAAAGGAGAAAACATAAATTCAATCTATCAATCTATAGAGCCATTGATTGGATTTAGTCCATCCTATATCAATGTGACCTATCATCAGGAAGATGTAGTTTATAAATCACGGCCAAACGGATTGCTCGAGAAACAGGTAATACGTAAACGTCCTGGTACAGTTGCAATTGCTGCTGCCATTCGTTTTAAATATGGTATTGATGTAGTACCTCATATGATTTGTGGAGGTTTTAGTCCTCAGGAGACAGAAGATGGATTGATTGATCTGAACTTTTTAGGCATCGACAATGTCCTTGCTTTGCGTGGGGATGCTCCCAAAGATGCCAAGACATTTGTAAATGCAAACGGGGGACATGTTCATGCAGCCGACCTGGTTAGTCAGATAAGTCGTTTAAATAAAGGGATTTACATGGAGGAAGATTTACAGCAACCTTCACCGACTAATTTCTGTGTAGGTGTTGCTGGTTATCCTGAAAAGCATTATGAATCACCCAACATTGAAACTGATCTTTTGCACCTGAAAGAAAAAGTAGATGCAGGTGCCGATTATATCGTCACACAACTATTTTTTGATAACAGTAAGTTTTTCAGTTTTGTGGAACAGTGTAGGGCAATAGGAATTACAGTTCCCATTATTCCGGGAATGAAGCCTATCTCTGTGAAAAATCATTTAACCATATTACCCAGTATATTTAGTATTGATGTTCCAATGACATTGGTTAAAGAGGTGGAAAAATGCAAAGACAATGCACAGGTTCGTGAAGTAGGGATTGAATGGGCGATTGAGCAATCTAAAGAACTCATAAAATATGGTGTTCCTGCACTCCATTTCTATACAATGGGAAAGCCTGACAATATATGTAAGATCGCAACTGCAATATTTTAATTGCATTCAATTTGTTTTTTTAGTATTCTTGTAACTCAAATTGTCGGGTATGGAAATTTACAGTCAGATCAAAGAGAAGAAGGCTAATGGCAAGAAACAGTTTGCCGTATTGATAGATCCTGATAAACTAGAAGCGAAGCAAGTAACCTCCATCGCAGAACTTGCGCTAAAAGCCAAAGTTGATTATTTCTTTATTGGTGGGAGTTTACTGATCAATAACTCTCTCGATACATGCATCAATACTTTGAAAAAGGAGACTTCAATTCCGGTAGTTTTATTTCCGGGCAATAACATGCAGCTGAGCTACAGGGCTGATGGCATTTTGTTCCTTTCGCTAATTTCGGGACGTAATGCTGAGATGCTAATTGGTCGACATGTAATTGCAGCTCCCTATCTTCGCTTATCAACCCTTGAAATTCTTTCGACCGGATATATGCTCATCGAGAGTGGTCGACCGACAACCGTTTCATACATGAGCAACTCTTTTCCAATTCCGGCTGATAAAGTCGATATTGCCTGTTGCACTGCAATGGCCGGCGAGATGCTGGGAATGAAACTGATCTTTATGGATGCCGGTAGTGGGGCATTGAATCCCATTTCTGAAAAAATGATTCAAGGTGTGAGCAGCAGCATTAGCATACCTTTGATCGTAGGTGGAGGGATCCGCACCCCCGAACTTGCCCTGACCAATTGTAATGCAGGTGCTGATATTACTGTTATTGGCAATGCCATTGAAAAAGATGCAGGACTGATTACAGAAATCGGTGCAGCTATCCATTCCTGTTGATTTTCCAATTCTGTTTTTTACTACATTTTGAATTGTTCAATATTTTGAAGCACTCATTATGAACTTCGACCAGTACGTTACTACTATTTAATTATTTTCCGAAGATGCTTTTCTCACTATCTCTTTTCAAGTAATTTCTTCTAAATTGACCCTTGGTTAAGCCATACTCTATGGGTATATATTAAGTATGGTTCAAGTATGGCTCAAGTATGGTTTAACTATGGCTATATGGATAATAATCAAAGAGATATGAAAGAGTAATAAAAAGCTATTTCAACTGGTTTTGAAAATGGATTTTTTTGTTTCAGCATACAAAATTAGTGATTATTTTATTTGTTTTTGGTATGGGTATTGTTATATCTTTGTTTTAAAATCAAGATTTATATTTTTGATTTAATTAACATTTTAATATTTAGTTTGTAATTTTAATAATACATATTTAGACATGTAATCATAAATTATCTGTTTAAATTGAAGATGCATTTTATTATAATGTGGGGTTATAAGTGGAGTCCAGAAACCACCAAAAACGGGGTGTTGCCGAAAGACCTTATGAGTAGGAATTATTAATAATTTTCTAATGAAAAGTAATTTAAATTCAGGAGAAATGACTAGTTTTCTAAAAATGCGTAGAATTATCATGACTATTTTGATATTTCTTACTGCTTCGTTCACTGCTAAAGCTCAATTATTTGACATGCTTAGCAATCCTCAGATTACGATCAACCTGGTTCATCCTCCAACGAGTGGGTTAAAGGTAAATAAAATTGCTTTCGGACCGTCATGGGGAAAAGGAGCAGACGAGATTGTTAATGAACTATCTCATGATTTTACAAATAACAATATAGAGGTTGTTGAAAGGGGAAATCTTACAAGAATCATGGCTGATCATAATCTTCCGACCAGAGGATTTATTGATCAGACAGCTGCCAAATCTTTGGGAAAAATTTTAGGTCCTGCAGCAATGGTTTTGGTTAAAGTACAACGGTTTGAAACTCAACAGGACAAGAGCACTGCAAATGTGCAGCAATATGACAGCAAGACCAAACAAAAATTTAATGTTAAGGAATTTTATTCAAAATCAAGAACATATCTGAAAGCCACAATTCAGACTATTGATTTGACGACGGGACGGACTTTTGCCGCACAAACATTTGAATATTCTCCAGAGAGAATGAATAAATCCACTCAGGGTTTTCCTGATTTTCCATCTGACTTCGAAGTACAGGATGTTGCTATTAAAATGATGGCTTTTGACGTACATCGTATGTTCATTACCTGGACAGAACCCAAAACGCTTTACTTCTATGATGACAAAGATTTTGGTATGAAGGCCGCCTATCAGTCTTTGAAGAGTAATGACCTGGAGCAGGCATTTGCGCTTTCAAAACAAGCCATGGAGACTTGTAAAAACACTCCGGGAGCCAAAGAAAAAGCGCTTCAACATGTTAACTACAATATGGGAATGTGTTATATGCTCCTTGGCGAATATGATAATGCGTTGGATTTTTTGAGAACAGCCGCGAAAGTTAAATCGGGAAGCATTGTCAATGATGCAATTGCCAGCTGTCTGAAACAAAGAGATCTTGCTTCTGCCATGCAACAAATGGATGATAAGGCATCAATGGATGCTGACATCAGCCAGAAAAATGAAGAAAAAGCGATACAGGAAGAAGCCGCCAATACGCTAACCAATGCAAGTATTATTAACTTAACAAAGAGTAAACTTTCTAAAGGAATTATCCTCCAGAAAATCAGGACTTCAAAATGCAAATTCGATACATCAACCAAGGCATTGGTTGCTTTGAAAAATGCAGGTGTCAATGAGGAAGTGATCACTCAAATGATGGAAATGACTAATTAAAATATTGTTATAAGTTTTATTTTCACATTGCCTTTTAGTTAAGCCATAGAAATTTGCAATTAATATTGTATATTTTCTATGGCTTAACTTTTTGAAATTGATACATGAATTTCTTTTTTTCATCTATTCTTTTGTCGAATGTAATTTCCTCTTAATTTGTATCTTCGCAGACCAAAATAATTGGTTGGTTAACCCTTAATCCAAAACATTTATGAGAATATTTACGCTATTGTTTCTGTCTTTTCTGACGCTGATCTATATTGATACAAATGCTCAAACACGTAAAATGGATTGGTCCGATATGTCGGGTCCATCTCTACAGGCAAAGTCATTACGCGGTCTTCAATGGATGGGAACTTCAGACTTCTTCACTTATAACGGTGATAATAAAGTAGTTTTGAAAGGGAATATCAAAACAGCTCAACCCGATACGTTATTAAAAGTACAGCAACTTTCTGCAGCTGTCAAGACCTTATCGCTTCCTGAAATGAGATCGCTTCCAATGTATACTTGGGTTGATAATGACAGGATGACTTTTACCTATGACAGTAAAATCGTTCGGTATACGGTATCAAAAAATAGTGCAGAAGAACTGAACACGATTCCTGTAAATGCGGAAAATACTGATATTGACCATACCCAATACAGGGTTGCATTTACAAGAGACAATAATTTGTTTGTTTGTGTGAATGGAAAAGAGACTGCTCTGACCCATGATACCGATAAAGGTATCGTCAATGGTCAAGCTGTTCACCGTAACGAATTTGGAATTACAAAGGGTACTTTTTGGTCGCCCAAGGGAAATCTGCTGGCTTTCTACAGAATGGATGAAACAATGGTTGCCCAATATCCAATTGTCGACATCGAATCACGCATAGCCACTGTTGAAAACATCCGCTATCCGATGGCTGGGGAGACCAGTCACCAGGTTACACTTGGCGTTTACAATCCAGAAACCAGAAAGACTGTATTTATGAAAACTGCAGGTCCGGATGATCATTATTTGACTAACATCAGTTGGGATCCTTCAGAGAAATTCGTTTACATTGCAGAACTCAACCGTGGTCAAAATCACATGAAGTTCAATAAATATAATGCTGAAACCGGAGAATTAGTAAAGACACTTTTCGAGGAAACCAACGACCGTTATGTCGAGCCTTTGGTTCCTGCATTATTCCTTAAGACCCGTCCCAATCAGTTTATCTGGCAGAGCCAAAAAGATGGTTATACCCATCTATATCTCTACGATACAGATGGTAACCAAATCAGTCAGTTGACAAAGGGTCCATGGGTAGTCACTGCAGTGAATGGTTTTGATCCAACCGAACATCGTTTGTTTTATACGTCTACAGAAGTAAGTCCTATTCAACGACATCTTTATGTGCTTGATCTGAAGACATTAAAGTCAACAAAACTAACAACACTTCATGGGACACATAATCCGCTTGTAAGTGCTGATGGAAATTATGTGCTGGATGTGCTTTCAAGTACAGACATAGCACGCAGGTACGATCTTCTTGATGTTACTACCGAAAAACCAATCCGCACTATACAGGAAGATGTTAATCCATGGAAAGATATTCAGCGTGGTGAATCTACTTTGGGCACTTTGAAAAGCAAAGACGGTTCTGATCTATACTACAGATTGACAAAACCTGCTGATTTTGATCCTTCAAAAAAATATCCTGTTATTTTTTATGTTTACGGGGGACCTCATTCTCAGTTGGTTTCTGATACATGGCTGGGTGGAGGTAACGCATGGTTTCAATTGCTGGCAGCTAAAGGATATGTCATCTTTACATTAGATAATCACGGAACATCAAACCGCGGATTTGCATTCGAGAGCATCATTCATAGAAATCTTGGCACTATTGAAATAGAGGATCAGATGGTCGGTGTTGATTATCTGAAGTCATTGCCATTTGTTGATGCAAGCCGAATGGCAGTTGATGGTTGGAGTTATGGTGGATTCATGACTATTTCACTGATGCTGAAAAGACCCGATGTCTTTAAAGTTGCAACAGCAGGCGGCCCAGTAATTGACTGGAAATGGTATGAGGTGATGTATGGTGAGCGTTATATGGATACACCACAAGAGAACCCTGAAGGTTATAAAAATGCAAGCTTACTGAATTATGTCCAGAACCTTAAGGGACGTCTGTTGATTATTCATGATACCAAGGATGTGACGGTTGTTTGGCAAAACTCACTTTCATTTATCAAAAAGTGTGTTGATAAACAGGTACAGGTTGACTATTTTGTCTATCCCGGACACGAACACAACGTCTCAGGACCAGACAGAATGCATCTCTATAAGAAACTATTTCAATATTATCAGGATCATTTGTAGGACTTAACTTTCCGGTCTTCTAAAAAACAGTTACTTTTACAGCCGGAAATCGCCTCTTTAGCTCAGCGGTAGAGCAGCTCACTCGTAATGAGCAGGTCGAGGGTTCAATTCCCTTGAGAGGCTCACAAAAAAACCTGTAAATCTATTGATTTACAGGTTTTTTTATGCAATTAAGAATTTAGTAAGAAACTGTTTGAATTTTATTTTTTCTTTTGCCCGTAGGGCATAAATATCAATAGAAATACCCTCATTCCTTCTTTTTTGCCCGTAGGGCATTAACATTAAAGGTTGATCCCCTACGGGGAAAAGTTATATTATGTGAATGTTTCTATTGATATTTATCCCCTACGGGGAAATTTAAACAGTTTCTGATATTTTAAAATATTATTTCTTCCAGAGTTTTGACATTTCTTCCAAAGATTTTCCTTTGGTTTCAGGAACATATTTCCACATAAAGAAGGCAGCAAGTAATCCCATTGCTCCGTAAATCCAGTATGCGAATCCATGATGAAATGCATTATTCAAAGCAGAACTCTTGTCCATTACAGGGAAAGTCCATGATACCAAAAGGTTTGCAATCCACTGTGCTGCAACTGCAATCGACATGACCCAACGGATTTTGTTTGGGAAGATCTCTGAAAGCAATACCCATACTACTGGTCCCCATGACATGGCGAAGAATGCGATATATGCTAACATGCAAAGTAGTGAGCTAATACCAACGTTTTGAATATAGAAAGTAGATCCCAGACTGATCATAGAAACAGCCATACCCAAGGCACCAATTATCATCAATGGTTTACGTCCAAATCTGTCAACAGTGAAAATGGCCAGTATCGTAAATGCCATATTTATGAAGCCAACCAATATAGTTTGCATCAATGATGAATCTGTCCCGCTACCCATGTTCTTGAAAATTTCAGGGGCATAATATAGCACTACATTGATACCTACAAATTGTTGAAATACTGAAAGCAGGATACCGATCACGATAATCAATCCACCATAGGAGAACATACGCCCTTTTACTTCTACAACAGATTTTTCGATCTCTTTCATTTCAGCAGCAGCATGTTCTGCCCCGCCTATACGTGAGAGTATCGCAAGCGCTTCTTGGTTTCTGTTTTTCAGAGCAAGCCATCGAGGACTCTCGGGAACAAAAAACAGCAGCACCAAAAAAAGTACTGCCGGAATAGTTCCGGAAGCAAACATATATCTCCAACCTGTGCTGACATTCCATGCTTCATCTCCCTGTTTTGCAATGTAATAATTGACAAAATAGATGATCAGCATCCCGAAAACGATTGCAAACTGGTTCCATGAAACCAGACTGCCACGGCTATGTGCTGGAGCAATTTCTGCAATATACATTGGTGATAACATTGAAGCCAGACCTACACCTATCCCACCTACAATCCTGTAAAAGATAAAAGAGTACAAATTAGAGATACCCATGAAATTAAAGGCCTCGGGCATAGATGAACCTATAGCTGCTATTGTAAACAACAGAGCTGAGAGGATCAATCCTTTTTTACGTCCAAACTTTTGACTGACGATACCTGCTATAATTCCGCCAATAATACATCCGATCAATGCACTGGAAATCATAAAGCCAAGTAAAGAATTTGCTTCTAATTCTGACAAATGAAGCGGTTCGATGAAAAAAGTTCGTAGTGATCCTACAGCACCTGAAATAACTGCTGTGTCGTAACCAAACAACAATCCACCCAGTGTTGCCACAAGTGTAATTGCCATTACATAGCCCTTGTTGGGTTTGTAGATTAATTCTGCATTTGTTTTTGCCATAGTGGTGACTGTTAAATATAAAGGTTTATCAATTGTTCGTAGAGTTCCTGTTTACCACTTGTAGTTGCAGGTTCGCCCTGTGAAATGGCATGTGTCCTGAGATCTTCAAGTTTTAGTTTACCCTGCTCAAATGTAGCACCTTTTCCTGAATCAAAAGAAGCATAACGAGATTTCCTCAAAGAAAGATAATCGCTATTGTTGAGTATTTCGTTTGAAATCATCAATGACCTTGCAAAGACATCCATGGATGAAATATGTGCTATAAACAGATCTTCCATATCGGTACTGTTTCTTCTGATCTTGGCATCGAAGTTAATACCACCTGTCTTGAATCCACCGGCTTGTTGAATCACCAACATTGCCTCGACGGTCTCAAAAATGTTAACCGGGAACTGATCAGTATCCCAACCATTCTGCATGTCACCACGGTTGGCATCTATGCTGCCCAGTAAGCCTGCATCGGCAGCACACTGCAATTCATGTTGAAATGTGTGTCCGGCCAAAGTTGCATGATTGACTTCGATATTGAGTTTAAAGTCTTTATCGAGTCCAAAATGTCTAAGGAATCCAATAACGGTTTCAGTATCGAAATCATACTGATGTTTTGTTGGCTCCATTGGTTTTGGCTCAATCAGGAAGGTTCCCTTGAAGCCTTGTGCGCGTCCATAATCGCGTGCCATGGTCAGAAAACGTGCAAGATGTTCTTTTTCGCGTTTCATATCGGTATTGAGTAACGAAAGATAACCTTCGCGACCACCCCAGAATACATAATTTTCACCACCCAAAGCTATCGTAGCGTCAATGGCATTCTTTACCTGTGTACCTGCATAAGCGAGAACATTGAAATCAGGATTGGTCGAAGCACCATTCATATAACGAGGATTTGAGAATACATTTGCTGTACCCCAAAGTAATTTGATACCTGATTCTTTCTGTTTGCCCTTTGCATAGTCAACCAAGGCTTGCAGTCTGTGTTCTGTTTCTGAAATAGTTGCACCTTCATCAACGAGATCCATATCATGGAAGCAATAATAAGGTACACCCAATTTTGAAATGAATTCAAAGGCAAAATCCATTTTCATTTTGGCTTTTGCAATGGCATCACTTTCTTTATCCCAGGGGAAAAGACGTGTTCCACCACCAAATGGATCTCCACCTGTTCCACAGAAGGAATGCCAGTATGCAACAGCAAATCTGAAATATTCTTTCATCGATTTTCCATTGACAACCTGATTTTCATTGTACCATTTAAAAGCAAGTGGGTTTTTTGATTCTCTTCCTTCAAATTGTATTTTTCCAATTCCCTGGAAAAATGATTTTTCATTGTTTGTTAAGCTCATTTTCTTTTGATTTTTAAGGGTTATATGTTTTATAATTAGTTGAATAGTTGTAATAAAATTATGTCACCCCTTCGGGGCTAGGAATAAATTTTTTTTATGTTACAATCATGACATGCCTTCGGCATTTTAATCCAGGTTTTTAGATAAGATGTTCTCCCACTTATCATAGGATTTTTGTAATTGTGCTACGTTCTTTTCATTGGGTTCAATGGTCTCCAGGACTTTTAAATCAACAAATGCATCTTCGAAGGAGGAATAGAATCCAGCCCCTACAGCCGCTCCTCTGGCAGCACCCAGGGCACCATCGGTATCATATAATTCAATCTGAACACCTGTAATTGTTGACAGCGTCTCTCTGAAAATCGGACTCAGGAACAGGTTTGCATTTCCTGCCCGGATCAACTTAAGATCTATCCCCGTTTCCTTCATGATATTCATTCCATATTTAAAAGCAAATGCAATTCCTTCCTGAGCAGCTCTTAACAGGTGTGCTTTAGTGTTTCTGTTGAAATTCATACCCGAAATCACACAACCGGGCTCTTTGTTCCCCAACATACGTTCGGCTCCATTGCCAAATGGAAGAATGGTGACGCCATTAGAGCCCGGTGCTACTGTTGAGGCCAATTGATTAATCTCCTCGTAAGATAAGTCTCCTGCAACCTGATGACGCATCCACGAGTTGAGAATTCCTGTTCCATTGATGCAAAGTAAAACGCCAAGTCGTTGTTCCTCTTCTGTATGATTGACATGCACAAATGTGTTTACTCTTGATTGCGGATCATATTTGACCTGATCGCTGACACCGTAAACAACTCCCGAAGTACCTGCTGTTGCAGCCACTTCGCCCGGATTTAAAACATTGAGTGAGAATGCATTATTGGGTTGATCACCAGCACGGTATGTAATTGGGATTCCAGTCTTTAAACCCAAATGATGGGCAACCTCGTTGAGCAATTCACCCTGGAACCCAAACTGGGGCACGAGATCACTTAAAAGGCTTGGGCTAAAACCAAAATGTTCAAGTAAAAATTTAGAGGGTGCATGTTTTAGATAATCCCAAAACATCCCTTCAGATAATCCTGTTACTGTAGTTGTCGCCTTGCCTGTAAGCATCAATGCAATAAAATCACCCGGGAGCATAATCTTTCTGATCTGCTTGTAGATTTCAGGTTCATACATCTTCACCCATGCAAGCTTAGAGGCAGTGAAGTTACCGGGAGCATTCAAAAGATGGCTCAGACATTTTTCTTTACCAATAATTAAAGTCGCTTCGTTTCCCAATGCAACAGCCCTACTATCACACCAGATAATTGATTTACGTAAGAGTTTTAGATTATCATCAACACAAACCAATCCATGCATCTGGTAGGTAATTCCGATGGCATTAATGTCTTCAGGTTTGAGATTAGCCTGCTTCATCGCCATTGGAATTGCAAGACTCACATAATTCCACCATACCAATGGATCTTGTTCAGCCCATCCGGTATGAGGGGCTTCAATTTTCAATTCTGTCTCCGGCAAAGTCACCGATGCAACTCTCTTTCCTGTTTCAACATCAAGGATAGCTACCTTGATCGATGAGCTTCCAATATCGATTCCGAGTGTTTTCATTAGTCTGAAATTCGAATAAAATTAAGGTTGTATTTCATTTTCTGTTTAATATCTTTCTCATACATTAACTTGTCGAACTTATAAAGGCGGGCAGGTTTATGCGCAACTCCCTTTTCCTTTTCTTCCAATGGTTTTATGCAGGGGAAGTTGAGGACTTTCTTTCTGAAATTCCGATTGTCGATTTCTAATCCAAGGATTGCCTCATAGAGGTTTTGAAGTTGACGGATTGTAAAGCGTTTAGGCAATAACTCAAATGCAATGGGCTCATTCAGCAACTGTTGGCTCAATACTTCGAGCGCTTTAAGTAATATGGATTTATGATCAAAAGCAAGATACTTAATATTCAAGACGCTATGCCAACGGGCTACCCCTTCAATTGTGCGTTGCAAAACGCTTTTATTGATCTTTACAAGTGCAAAATATGCAACAGTGACAATTCTATGAACCTTGACACCATAAGTGTTTTCTACCCAGTTTAAATCTTCGGGTTTACTGATCCGGTTAGGATCAGAAAAAACATAAAGCTGTCGTAGAAAGATATCATTCAAACCGGTCATTTCACTCAATGTTCTTTGTGCCGCATGAGATAAATCTTCCTTTTCCTGAATCAGGCTGCCGGGAAGCTTTCTTTCCGGTTTAACGATATCAGAACCAGTGGATTGCGCATCTTTAATGAAGTCAACCAATAGTACCTTCAATTCGGTATCATCGAATCCAAATACAACACAATCTACTGAAATAGACGGATTAATTGATGACTCCATATTTGTAAATTTGAAGTTCGAAATGTAGTATACAATTACTCATTAAACAAGCATAACGTATAAGTTACGTTTACTATTTTGGGTTGATTTGCCAATAGGGTAGAAAAGTTTCCTATGTGTCAGATAATCAATCGGGAAAGGAGCAATCAGTAATATAAATATTGTAAAATAAATTGCACGCATAACTGTTTAAATTACGCTAAGTCATACTACTGGAAAAGAACAAAATAGTAGATGTTTAAATTTATCAGATAATGTCTGATAAAACATTACGGCTTCTTTTCAACTACCAGATAAGTAACGGAATATTTTGGAAGAACCAGTTTAATATTCCCATTGACAATTGAGGATTTGGCTTTAAGGGTTTCGTAACTTTCCGGGCCTCCTGCGTCAGTCGAAGTAGTAATCCCATTCACGTAAACTTTTCTGGAATAATTTCCATTATCAGTGCCACCGGTCAATGTATAAGTGTAATAACGGCTTCCCGGTATGAAATTTTTAAGCGTCAGCTCAGCCACCTGATCAAGGTTGTTTTTATTAACCAAAACAATTCCTGCTTCACCTGATGAGAACTGTGAAGCATATATAGCAACAGAAGTGCTGGCAGTAGTTGATTCAACCATCATATCCCCGAAATATTTCTGAAAATAATAGAGATAATAGAAAGAGGGTCTGGGTGCATATTTTGCTATTCCCGGTTCATCTCCATTTGAGAACAATCCATGATCATCGCCATTTGCCCATCCATTTGCCAGATCCCACCGGGAAGCCATTTCATACTTGTTCTTTATCAATTCACCCAATACGAGTGTTGCATGCATCCCATCAACAAAAGAGACCTGTTGTTTAGAACCTACAGCGAAAATATTCCATTCTGTTAAGAAAACCGGTGCAGCAGGTTTGCCCTGGGCAAGTAACTCATTCTGAACATATGATTTGTATCCTGCAATTTGTGATGGTGAGTTTAATATTACATCAGGTGTAGAATTCTCATTAAAGGGAGTGAAATAGGAATGGACAATATAAAAATCAGCTTTACCACCAACATTGGCAATTAAATCTTTGTTCCAGGTAGGCATTGCAGTATTAACAACCTGATCTGAGACCACACCAATATATATCTGTTTTCCAATCTGGGTGGCTGCATTACGCATTGAATCAATAAATATTGAAGCATGTTTACCGTACAAATCTCCGGTTATCCGTTTTGGTTGTCCGTCCTTATTCAATGATTGGTCTATCTCATAACTGGCCTCCCATGAGCCTGAAACCTCATTTCCAATCTCCCAGAATTTACTTCGTCCATTATCATATCTTACCCAATCAGCAGCCAGATGGGCAGCCTGGGCAACAGGATTATTTCCTGTTCCATATCTCGCATAAGCATAATTCACAGTGACAATACCTGTTGAACCGGTCATCTGCATCATCTGATAATACTGGTCAATACCCATCGACCAGTTCTCAAAATCCAATGTTTTTTTCCCTGCCCATGGAGAGATTGTTGAAGGAATGTCATTGAGGGTAGGAACATATGACATGGCAACATAGTTTTGGTAAACCGTTTGTCTGTTCCAGAAGAAAACATCTGAAAGACTACCACCGGGAATACGTATTATCCCAGAGTTTAAATTGTTGATATTCTTCATCAATGCTGCATCATTCTGCATCCAACCGGTAAATGGATTTGCATTATTGCCATATACATATTTAGAAACTTTGGTAATCCTTTTTGCAAAATCCACATTGACATCCAATCCCTTTATCTGGCTTGTTTGAGGAACATTATCATAAGCGATGGGCACGGACAGCGTTTTAGCACTCCATGATCCAAAAGGAAGATCAGGAACTTCATTTGGCGTTTCAATAACTGTAACAGGAGGGATGACTACAGGCACCGGCTGGTCTCCTGACTTCTTTTTACACGAATTTCCAATGATCAACATGCAGAATAAAATAAAAATGCAAAGAGGATTAGGTATGTTTTTATTCATGAGGAATAGGTATATTCAATAATGAACGAAAATGGGTGTATAATATTATTAAAATGTTATTTGCAATATTTATTGATCAATTCATCAGCTTTTTTGTAACCCAATTCTTTGGATTTGTTTAGGTCATCACATCCCGAAGCCTTGCTACCCGATAAATTTTTAGCAATTCCTCTTTCAGCATAAGCTTCTCCGTATTTAGGATCAATTACAATAGCTTTATCAAAATCGGGAATCGCTTTTAGGTAGTCATGTAACCCAGAAACCGCGAGCCCTCTTCTGAAAAAGCCAAATGAATTACCCGGATTTGTTTCAATCTCAATATTATAATCAGCAATGGCTTCCTGAACCAGCCCCAGATGCCATTTTGCAAATCCACGGTTGCTGTGTGCAAATTCTGCTTTCGGATTTATTTCTAACAGTCTTGTGTAGTCATCTAAAGCACCCTGATAATCACCGGATTCAATTTTTACGTTGCCTCTGCCTTTAAGACATGGTTCATCTTTGGGGCGAATACTCAAAGCTGTTGTATAATCTTCAATGGAACCATTATAATCCTTTGCCAGATATTTAGAATATGCTCTGTCATATAATGCAAGGGTGTTTTTAGAATTATTCATTAAAACTTTGGTGTAATCATCAATAGCACCCTGATAATCTTGTGAACGAGATTTTGAAACCCCCCGATCAATATAATATCCGGTTATAGAAGGATTGAGATCTAATGCAATATTAAAATCCAGAATTGCACCCTGATAATCTTTTAATATTGACTTTGCAGCTGCCCGTATACCATAAGCCTTATAATATTTAGGGTATTGGCTTATCAAATTATCAAGATCCTGAATTGCTCCTTTTTCATCATGCATTTTTATTTTAATATTAGCTCTACTCATATATGAGGTAGTATCATCAGGTTTTAATGCAATAATTTTATCAATATCAGCAATTGCACCTAAATAGTCACCCATTTTGTATTTTGCACTGCTTCTGTTTTTATAAGAATTAATATCTCTGGGGCTGAGCTCAATAGCTTTATTGTAATCACTTATTGCACCGAGTGTGTCTCCAACTTTTAATTTTGCATTAGCCCTGTTATTATATGCACCTGTGTTATTAGGATTTAGCTTAATCACTTTGTTGTAATCTTCTATTGCTCCCTGATTATCACCTGATTTGAGTTTTGCTATTCCTCTGGAAAAAAATGCTGCTGAATTATTAGGACTCAAGTCGATTGTTTTATCATATTCAGATATAGCTCCCAGGAAATCACCTGATTTTAATACAGCATCTCCACTAATTCTGTTTGTAATTGGGCTATCAGGATTGAGATCCTTCGCCTTTGAAATATCAGCTTTTGCACCTTGTAAATCTCCAAGTTTTAATTTTGCCTGTCCCCTGTTTGTATATGCTGCTACATAATCTGGAGTAATCTCTATCGCCTTAGTGTAATCTAAAATTGCACCCTGAATATCACCCGATTGAAATTCTACGAGCCCTCTGGTATTATAACCGCCTGCATCTTTAGGATTTAATTCAATCCCTTTATTGCAATCAGCAATGGCACCTGTCATATCACCCAGTCCCATTTTTGCTATCCCTCTGTTGCTATATGCAGGTGCATATTTAGGTTTAATCTCCAGAGCTTTATCGAAATCAACAATCGCTCCTTTAAAATCTGCTGTTTTAAATTTTGAAAAGCCCCTGTTAATGTAAGCTATAATATTTTTAGAATTAATCTCCAGCACTTTTGAATAATCTGAAATTGTTCCTTTATAATCTTCCAACTTCATTTTTGCATAAGCTCTGCTACAATAGGCTTCGTATAGATTTGGGTTAACCTCTAATGCTTTGGTGAAATCCATTATAGCTCCCAGAATATTACCATATTGCAATTTGACAACACCCCTATTGTTATATGCTCCTGCATTATAAGGATTAAAATCTACTGCTTTATTGAAGTATGCAATTGCTCCAAGTGTATCACCTGAAAAAAATCTTTCAGCACCTTTGTTATTTAATTCTTGTGGACTAGTTTCATTTATTTTCCTTGCTTTATAATAATCATCCTTAGCACCACTAACATCACCCAATCCTGATTTTGCAAGACCTCTGTTGTTATATGCCTGTGCAAAATCAGGATTAAGTTTAATTACAGTATCAAAATCTTCAATTGCACCCTGCAAGTCTCCAGTTGCTGCTTTTATAAGTCCCCTATTATTATAGGGCTTTGTGTCATAGAGATTTAATTCTAATGCCTTATTGA
>JGI24140J50213_10000204_pt1 | contig 27849 bp, 16 predicted proteins | sample BarGraIncu00222A_FD_50213 | JGI IMG/M metagenome (IMG submission 50213)
GGCGACCCCGGGCGGCTGCAGACCATCAAGGCGCCGCTCTACAGCCCCAACCTGCCAGGCGCCGACAGCCAGGACCCGACCGAGGTTGAGGCGCGTACCGCCGAGACCGCTGCGTGGCCACCCCCCGAGATCGAGGCACTGCGGACCGAGCTGAACCGTCCTTCCATCCTGGCTGCACGGACCGCGAGCCAAGGCGGCCCGGTCCCGAGGCCGATCGTCGGGCCCGAGATCTACGACCGTTACCAGGCGGCCGTCTCGCGCGTCGATCCGGACCGCGACGGCGACTGGTTCGGCGAGCTGAACCTGACCCCGGCCCACCGGGTCGCCGCGGGCCTGGGTTCGCGCGTGGTCCAGAAGGACCAGGAGCAGCTCATGCAGTCGGCGTGGGCTCAGGTCGGCGAGGTCGACGCGGCCAACCGTGCTCTGCGGTGGGCACAGCTGGCCCGTTTTGTCGGGAGCTCGTCCTACGCCCGGCACCTGCGCCCCCTGTCGTTCGGCGACCTGCTGGCCACCACCCGGCGCGTTCAGTCGCGGGTGCTCACCCGCCCGGGGGTCACCGTGGCCGCCGACGTGGGCGCCTCAAACCTGGCCGACTCGGCGGTGACCTCGGCGTTCCGCCGAGTGACCAGACCGCTCGGCGGGTTGGCCCGCTTCATCGCCGCCGACCCGGGCAGTCAGTCCAAGCTGGTCGCCGACGGTGACACGGCGCGGGATATGCAGCGCCCGTACGAGGAGCTGGACGGCGTGACCACGGTGTCCGCCGGGGTCGCCGGCGCCCTCGACGCGCTGCGGGTGGCGCCCGCGCTGGGCGGCGACCCCACGGCGATCGCCGCCGCGCTGGACGCGGCTGGGCAGGCCCTGGGGGCTCAACCCGCGGCGGTCGACGCCGTCGCCGGCCAGGTTCGCGAGGCTGCGCCGAACCCGGCGGACTTCGCGGTGTTCGTGGGCAAGCAGCTGCTGGGCCAGCTGGATCGCGCCGCCGCGGTGAGCAACGGCAAGCTGCCGGTGTGGGCGCTGTGCGCTGCCGGCCTGGCCCGGTCCGTGCAGGTCATCCCGGAGCTGGCCGACGAGGCACAGGTGGTCGCCCGAACAATCCTGGCGGGCATCAAGATGGACCCACCGCCCCCGAGCCAGGCACTCACCTCGGTCCTGGCCCAGGCACGCGAAGCCACCGCCGACGCCATAGGCGCCGGGTTCGCGCAGATCGGGGCGGATCTGGTCGCGCCTGCCTGGCCGGGGACACCGCTGCGGCCCGGGGTTGAGATCACCGGCTCGGCGCTGCTTGCGCTGGTCGACCCGGCGGTCAACCTGACGGCCCGGATGAGGAGTCGGATCGGCTTGCCGGCCTGGCTGCCGGCGACCTGGTTCGACGACCTGCTCCTGAACCCGGTGATGGCTGCCCCGGTGTTCACGCGTCCCATGTACGAGGCACTGGACGCCTACTCGCGCGACTGGCTGCTGCCGGGCCTGAACAGGTTCCCGCAGCCGGACATCGTCACCCTGCTGAAGCCCAACCCCACGTTCGTCGAGTCGTTCCTCGGGGGTCTGTCCCACGAGATGGGTCGCGAGCTGCTGTGGCGTGGCTACCCCACCGACCAGCGCGGCACCTACTTCCGGCGCTTCTGGAACCGCGCCAAGGACGACCTCACACAGGACCTCGCGTACTTCACGTCGACCGATCTCGGCAGCCACCTCGACCCGTCGTTGGACGGGATCGTGCTGATGGTCCGGGGCGAGCTGATCCGCCGCTACCCCAACGCGATGATCCTGGCGATGCGCGCGGGTAGCGTGGACGTCTCGGGGGTGCCGACCTTCGAGGATCCGGTCGCGGCCCCCGATACGCTGGCCGCCATCTCGTTCCATGGCCACCTGCCTCCCGACATCACCCTGGTCGGATTCCAGCTCACGCTTGCAGATATCCAAGCCGGCAGCAAGGACGGCCTCGGCTGGTGGTTCGTGGTTGCCGAGCACCCGACCGCGCCCCGGTTCGGGCTGGCCGAAGGGCCGAACCAGATACCGGCCCAAACGCGTGACCAGCTCGCGTGGAACCAGGTCGAACTCCGGTTCGGTCGATTCCTGGACGGGTCGCAGACGGTCCCGCTCCCCGACACGGCTGGCGGCCCGAGCATCATCTTCGGAGCAGAAGCGGCGAGCACCGCACACGTCCTGCTCCGCGATCCGGTACGTGCAGCGTTCTACGGCCAGACGATGCTCAACGGAACGGGGATGATCTGATGGCTGATCCACTGGATGGCCTTCGGGCAGCGGCTCGCGACCTCGCCCAGCAGCGCACCCAGCTCATCGCCCAGGCGGCCGATCTGGCTGGGCAGGCCGACGCGCAACGCCAGCTCGCCACGGACTCCGCCGCGGTGGGCGACACGGCCGCGAAGGCAGCGGCCAGCGCGGCCGCCACGGACCTGTTCGCCCAGCGCCGCAGCGCACTGGGCGGGCTCACCGACCTGGACGGCCGGCTCGCCGCCGTGATCGGCGCTGCCGCCGGTGACGTGTGCGACGCCGAGCCCGACGTCCCGCTCGCGCTGCTGCCGGTGCGGCTCGAGACCCGGTACAGCGCCGACGGAGCCACGTTGCGGGTCCGCATCTTCCCCGACGACGTCCACGTCGACCGGCTGGACCGGGGTCTGTCCGATGACGAGCGAACCGCTGGCACCGTCTACTGGCAGGCAATCTGGGACGGCAGCATCACCGAGGATGCGGCCTGGCAGACGTTGCTCGCCGCCGTCAAGCCAGCCCGCGCGGAGTGGGTGGCCGCGGCGCTCAGCCCGGATCTGAGCACCCGGCCGAACCCTCCGGTAGCCGGCGCGACCCCCGTGCTCGGCAACCCGCCGCAACTGCAGCAGCTTGCACCCTTCGCCCGCGCCCTGCCCGACCGGTTCAGGGTTGTCGCGCTCCAGGATGGCCAGGTCAGCCAGGCGACCGGAACACCCGTCCCGACGTCGCTGGTGGTGGGCCTGCCCCCGACCGCGGACCCTGACCAGCTCATCCAGAACGGGACCGTGACCCTTGGCCCGGGCATGGAGTGGATGATCGACCCGGCTCAGGCCGAGGCGGTCGGCATGCTGGTCAACGTGCCGCTGGCGGTACCGGGCGCTCCCGTCGAGACGGTGCTGGCCTTCGGCGTCCGGGCCAGCCTGGCGCCGGCCGACGGAGCAGACGAGCTCGCGGCCCTGCTCGAGGCGCACCGCTACAGCCAGGGCGCGGCGTTCGTCACCCCGGGAACACCGACCAACAACACCGAGACGGACCGCGCCACCTGGTCAGCCCGACCTGCCCGCATCCCACCACCGACGACCCCTGTGTTGCTCGCCGACGGCACCGACGCGACGGTGGCCGCGACAGCCTTCGGCCTGAACGCCTCCTCCGACAGCGGGCTGGCCACCTGGCCGGGCGGCGACCAGGGCGCGGGGCCGCTGGCCGCCGCGAGCAACACGGCGCTGTGGCAGGCCACCTGGGGCACCTTCATCGAACGACTCGTCGCGGGCAGCATGCCCGCCCCCCACGTCACCGACGAGATCCGCGAGTCCTGGCGCGACTGGTGGCAGACCAGCGTCCGCGGCGGCGGCCCGTTGCCGATGCTGCGACTTGGCGACCAGCCGTACGGGGTGCTGCCCGTCTCCGCGGTGCAGGCTTCCTGGCAGCCGGACGGCTCGGCCGCAGTGGAGTCTTCGATGCTCGGCATTGTGCGCAACGCGCGCCCACTGGTCGCTGCGGGACTGTCCAACGTACCCAGGGTCGGCACCGGTGCCGTGGACGACGCGTTGCTGGAGGTCCTGGGCAGCGCGCCCCACTTGCTCGGCGTCCGGGTGCGCAGCGTCGGCTCGGACGGGCTCCTCAGCGCGATGCAGCTCCTGTGGAACATTGACCCGGGGGGGACGAACCAGGCAGCCCAGGACCAGATGATCGAAACCCTCTTTCTGCAGTTGGGCGTGCCCGGCAGCATCGGGTTGCGCGGGGCCGTCGGCAAGACCACGCGCCCGCTCGGCCTGCCACTGGTGGCCGACGACACCGACGCGGGCGTCGTCGGGGATCTCGGCTTCTACAAGGCACTGGTCAACGCCCAGCCCCGGACCGTCGCATCGGTCCTGCAGGCACTGCTCGAGATCTGCGCGGCCCGCGAGCAGCAGGACGTCGACCAGGCGGCCCCGACCCAGCAGATCGGGCAGGTGCTCGACCAGGGTGGCCCGCTGCTGGGCAAGGAGATCGACCGCTACAGCGCACTCGTGAACCAGGTGCGCGAAGGCCAGGCTGACCCGGTGGAGCTGCACGCCGCCGCGTCACGCCTGGATGAACGCTTCGGCGCATCGGGACCCTGCGCGCTGGCGGCCCTGCAACCGGTGGTGTCCGCGCGGACAAGCCTGGCCGACGTGGCCCTGAGCACGAAGCTGCCGGGGTCGCTGGCACAGGAGGTCGCGGTCACCGCCCTCGGCGCGTGGCTGCGGGCCACCGCACGGCTGGCGCAGTTCCAGGGCGCGGCGCAGATGCTCGTGCAGGCACCGATCGACCAGCGCGGGTTCGCCTTCGCCCAGACGCTCGACTGCGCGAGCCACCGCTACGACGCGTGGGTGAGCTCACTGCCCACCCGCCGGCTCACCACACTGCGCGCCTCGGCGCCGACGGGGGTGCTGCTCGGCGCATACGGCTGGGTCGAGGACCTGGCCCCGGGTGTTGTCACCACACGCCCAGGCGGGTACGTCCACGCACCGAGCCTGACCCATGCGACAACGGCCGGCGTGCTGCGCAGCGGCTACCTGACCCACAACCCCGACGCCACCGGCACTGGTGCCTTGGCCATCGACCTGTCCAGCGCGCGGGTACGAACCGCGACCTCGATCATGGACGGAGTGCGCGCCGGACAGCCACTGGGCGCGCTCATCGGCTACCTCATCGAGCGGCGTCTGCACGAGGAGCACCTCGACGTCTACACCCTCTCGCTGCGCTCGCTGGCCCCGATCGCAGCCGGGCAGCTGGTAGCCGACGCGTTGCCTGCCGGCGCCCAGGAGGCGATCGGGGCCAGCGCGGTGGTGGACGGCGTGCGCCTGCTCGCCCTGCCCCGCACGGCGATCTGGACCAAGCTCACCACCCCGCCCGACAACCCCTACCTTGATGCGGGGACGCCGTGGCCGACGATCGCCGACAACCAACCAGCCATCGAGACGATCCTGCGCGAAGCCGAAAGCGCCTACGACGCAGTCTCAGACGTGCTGCTCGCCGAGTCGGTCCACCACCTGGTCCAGGGCAACACCGCCCGGGCCGCCGCCACGATGTCCGCGGCGGCGGGAGGAGACGTCGCACCGGTCGACCCGGAGGTCGTGCGCACCCCGGCCAGGGCCGCCGCAGTGACCCAGCGCGTCCTCGTGCTCGTCGACGACTCGGGCATCGGCTCGTCGGGGTGGTCGGCGGGCACCCCCCGCGCACAAGCCGAGCCAGCCCTGGCTGCCTGGGCGCAGAACCGGCTCGGCCCGGCCGCCTCGATCGTCATCCACACCGCCGCCGACGGCACCCGCACCACCCTTGAGGCGGCGGGGCTCTCCGGCCTTGACGTCGTCTTCGACTGCGCAACGGCGACGGTATCGCAGACCGGCGGCGTGCTCACGCTGAACGCGGCCGCCCTCGACGCCAGGCTGCGCGCGCTCGTGCCGACCCTCGGCGGCGATGCCCTGCCCCTACTACCCGATCCGGCCTGGCCGGCGGGGCTGCTCGCGATCGGTGAAGTCGCCCTCGCCGCCCGGGCGCTCCATACGTTGATCGCCGGGTCGGCCAGCATCAGCCCCCACTCGTTCGCACGGCCCAACGACCCACCCGTCCGCACTGCCGACCCCAGCGCCCTGAGCGCCCGGCTGCAGCCGGTCGTGGCGGGGCTGACGCAGGCAACCGCGGATCTGGACACCGCGCTTGGCGCCGACCCCGCTGATCCCGGCGCCGTGCAGTCCGCGGTGGACGCGTTGCGGGCGTATGGCATCGCCCTTCCCGCTGGTGGGGCCGCAACAGCACAGGTCGCGTTGGCCGAGGCGCGCAAGCGCGGCGCGGCCGCCTCGGCGATCACGGTCACCGATGCCACATCTGCCCGGGCACTGGGCGAGGCGGTGTTCGGGGCCGGGTTCGTCGTCCTCCCGCAGGTCACCGGCGCCGGTGACCTGTTCAGCACCGTTCTCGGCGGCGTGGCCCCGAGCCAGAGCGCGGTTCGCCGATGGCTGCTCGATCTGGCGACGGTACGTCCTGACCTTGCGAGGTACACCGAGTCCCTGCTGATGGGTGACGCCATCGGCACCTCGCCCGGGCCGGGGCGCTCGCTGCGTATCGCCCAGCTAGCGGCCACCGGCACCCTGGGAACCACTGCCTGGCTGGGGCTGCCACTGGCACCCGGTGAGGCCAGCCCCGACCAGCCGGTCACCGACGTCGTCATCGACGCGCCGACCGGTTACGACGGGACCAGCCCGATCGCCGGCTTCGTGGTCGACGAGTGGGTTGAGCAGCTCCCCCGGCGAAACCCCGACGGCACCGCGACGATTACCACCGGGCTCGCTGTCAATGCCAACTCGCCGGGCGCTCGTGCCCCGCAGGTGATCCTGCTCGCCATCTCCCCGGACGGTAGCCGGTGGAGCTCGCAGGCCCTGATCACGCTCCTGAGCGAAACGCGCGAGCTATCCCGCCTGCGGGCAGTGACCCTCGAGCGGATCACCACGCCGAGCCCGATCCTGCCGGCCATCCAGGACCAGTCGTGGAAGCTGCAGGGCGAACCTGCTCTCAACCTGGCAGAGCTGACGACCAAGATCGCCGAGGTCTCGCGAGTACTCCCCTACGTCAAGGAGACCGGCCCATGACCGTCGCCGACGGCTTCCGCGCGAACGCCGTGTCGGCGAGCATCGCCGCCTCGTTCCTGCTGCACCCCCCGGGCTGGACCCGTCTCGAACCGCAGTCGGTCTCCGGGGACCCGACGCCCGGGCTCGAGGCACGGCTGCACGACCCGTTGTGGCTCCTCGCCCGGCAGTGGCAGTTCGGCGAGTTCGCGGCCGAGGATGCGGGCAGCCCCGTCGCCGTGCACGTGGGCAGCACGACGGTACCCGTCTCGTCGTGGCTTCCGGGCGACACACCGGCAGGAGGCGCCGCGCAGCCGTTGCCCGACGGCGACCTGCTGGAGCCTTCGGTCGAGCGCGAACCTGCGCAGGCTGCCGGGCCTGGGCTTCGCGCCAGGGCCGAGGGCGGCTCCGCACTGGTCGCCGAGCTGGCTGAGGCGGGCGTAGACGTCAGCCCCGGCAGCCCCACGTCCAGTGCGATGCTGTCGCGGTTCCCGCTGGCCCTTCCGTGGCCGGACCAGTTCGACGGTTCGGCTCCCGGGCTGTTGGCTGTGTTGGGCGGCCGGCTCCCCGACGCCGAGCTCGCGGCTACCGCCGCTGCCGCCGATCTGCCGGCAGCCCTGCCGGCATGGGTGGTCGGTGCCCCCGATGTGAGCGTTGCCTTGGCCGCCGTCAACAGGTGGTACGGCTGGTACCGCGGCCAGATCGCCCCCCACCCGGACCCCGCCCTGGACTGCTGGATCGACGAGCGGCTGGAGTACCGCTTCGGGCTCAACGTCGGCTCGCAGATGTTCCGTGCGCCTTCGTTCGGCGGTGGGCGGGTGGACTGGGCTGATGTCGATTCCGCGACCGACACAGATCCCTGCGGCCCGCCCGGAAACCCCGCCCCGCCAGCCCCGGAGCAGACCATGCTCGCCACGCCGTTGCGGTTTGCCGGGATGCCCGCCGATCGCTACTGGCAGTTCGAGGACGGCCAGGTCAACCTCGGTGCTTTGGAGGTCCAGCCGCACGACCTCGCGCGGCTTCTCCTGGTCGAGTTCGCCACGGTATACGGCAACGACTGGCTGGTGGTCCCCGTGGACGTGCCGCTCGGCTCGTACACCCGGGTCGACGAGGTCAGCTACACGACGACATTCGCAGAACGGCTGCCCGTGCCCCGGGCTGACGACGCCGGTCGCGCCGGCACATTCCGCATGTTCGAGGTCAGCGTCGCCGGGACCGACAAGACGCTGCCCGGCCTGTTCGTGCCGCCGTCGGCCGCCAGCGTGCTGGACGGCCCACCACTGGAGGAAGTCCTGTTCCTGCGCGATGAGATGGCCAACTCGGCATGGGCCGTGGAGCGCTCCGTGCAGGGGCCGAGCGGCGACACACGCAACCGTCGCGACGAGGGGTACCCGCCACCGATCAGGCCGGGGACGGACCCGGGTGCGGAGCTGGACTACCTGTTGCAGACCGAGGTTCCCGCCTGGTGGATCCCCTTCCTGCCATACAGCACCGGCTACGCGACCATTGCTTTGGCGAAGGGCTCAATGCTGCGCAGCGACCAACCGGTCGAGCCTGTCGGGGTGGCCCTGCGTCCCGGTGAGTCGATGGCCATTCGTGATGAGGAGATCCCGCGCGAAGGTGCGCTACTGCGTCGGGTGCCAACACTCACTCGCCGCATTGATGGCTCCTACGTCCGCTGGGTCACGCGTCGCGTCACCGTCGGACGTGGGGAGGGCTCGAGCGGGCTGGCCTTCGACTCGACAATCGCGCGATCCGCCGCCGAACCGCCCTGAGCAGCCGCCGGTGCGGCTTCGTTGGACTGGGTCGCATGCTCAACCTCGTGAGGTGCTGCCGAGCAAGGCCAGCTTCTTCGGCCCGAACTGCTCGTCCGGGCTGGTGCCTCGCCGCTGTCGACACCGGGACCACGCTGGTGATGACGTCCATTTTGCCCTGTCCTGCTGCCAGGATTCACCGCCGCGATGCCTTCATCGGCCAGCCCGGACGGGGACGGTGGGCGGTGACCTCCGCCCATGCCATAGTGATCGGCGGAGGTGACCGGGTGGACCAGGTCGACGCGTTTCCNTGGCTTCGCCAGGTTGTTCTGGACTGCACCGACGCCAGGGCACTGGCTGAGTTCTACCGGCGTCTCCTGGGGCTGGCGTACCGCCCAGGAGACGAGCCACCGCCCGTGGGTCAGCCGGACCCGCTCGGGCGAGAATGGCTGGTTCTTTGCAGTCCCCAAGGCGGAACCCGGTTGGCGTTTCAACAGGTGGGGGAACTGCNGGANGCGACGTGGCCCGGTGGCCAGCGCCCACAGATGCTGCATCTTGATCTGAGCGTGCCAACGGCCCGCGATCTGGACCGTCACCATGCTCGCGCGCTAGCCCTCGGGGCCCGCCTGCTGCGTGACCGATCAGATGACCCGCAGGAACCCCTGCGCGTGTACGCCGACCTCGCCGGGCATCCCTTCTGCATCTTCGTGGCGCCAACGTTGACCCGCTGAACCGGTATCACCAGCGAGTGGCTCCTTGTCCTACCAGGCGGGTGATCTCGGGCGCGGCACCTGGGCAGGGGTCGGGTCGCCGTTCCCCCGATGCCGCAAGGAGCCGGCCGGCGAGCGTGCGCGGCTTCCGGTGGTCGAGGACAACCGCGCCCTACCGGATGGGAAGCTGATCGGGGACGGTCGCGGGCCGCTGCAGGAGGTCACGAACTCGTTCTGCCGCGGGCACGGACAGGGGAGTATCGACACCGGGCTCATAGGCCTCCCATCCCCCTGTTCGCCGGGTTGCCGCCACCGGTCCTGGCACGCCTTCATCGTTCTCGGCCCGTCGTTTCTCCGTGCGAACCAGAGGTGGCAAGGGCCAGGGAACCGGTGGCGAACGCGACCTGGCGTGCCGGAAGCGCCTTCGGGACCTCTGCTGCGACGGATGTCAGAAGATAGTGCGACCGTCATGTGATGCTCCCCACATACCTGCCAGGGCGCCGCCGGGCAAGCGGCGCAGGAGAATTGGGAAAGCCGAGTCGACGTGATAAGCCCCGACCCGCAACAGGATCTATCAGGAGAGGCAACAACGATGAGCGACGGCATGAGCGCCGACAGCCCGATCGGGAACACCGGGTTTCACATCCTTGCCAAGAGCGGCGACGAGATCGACTACAGGTCGGAGAGTGACCTGATTTCAAAGATCTGGGAATCCTCGATCGACACCGACGGACAGCCCGGTTGCGCCGTGGCGGTGTTGCTCAGCATCGACGACGACAAGGAACTGAACACCGTCCACGTGGACTCCGCAGATGGGCAAGGCGATCTCGCCACCATCGAGCGCACCATCGCCCTGCTCAAGGCGGTGCGGCACGCACTGCAACTGGCCAGACTCACCTCCGCCTAGCCAGGATTCGCCCAGCAGCTGACCGGACACAACCGGGGTTGGGCCGCCAGCAGCCTGGCCATGATGACCGCCAGATCGCCGAGCCAGCGAAGCGCTCGGATTCCAGCGACCTCCAACGGCAATGCCTGGGTAGATGTCCGAGATCCCCAGGAACCTCCAGCGATCGTAGACCAGCTCGGCCGGACTACATGCCCCGGCGGTTCAGCGCAGGACCTGGCATGCCGAGGATGACAGCGCTCCGGTTCGCACCGCGTCCTTCGCATCGACAGGGTCGCGCCCCTCGCGGCAGCTGAGCGGCTTCACCGGCGCGGGACGTCCTTTCGGAGGCGGCGTGTTCCACCGTCCCTGCTCACGAGTGCGTTCGAGCGTTCAGCTGCGAGATGACCCCTACGGCGCCGTCGCCGAAGGGATGCCACCCATCGGGTGCTCCGCCACCGCGGCCAGCGCGGCGATGCGGGTGCCCCGCATGCGTGTTTCGGTGACTGGGGGAACCGCACCGGCCCCTGAGCGAGAATGTCCAGGTCGGCCGCGAACGGCCGGCCTGGACGCCGGGATCAGGCGAGGTCGAATCGATCGAGAGTCATGACCTTGTCCCACGCGGCGACGAAGTCGGCCACGAACTTCTCGTGCGCGTCGTCGCTGGCATAGACCTCCGCGACTGCACGCAGCTCGGAGTTCGAACCGAAGACGAGGTCAGCGCGGGTGCCGGTCCACGTGAGCTCGCCGGTGGCTCGGTCGCGGCCCTCAAAGGTCTCCGCATCCTGCGACGTCGCCTGCCACGCCGTGCCCATGTCGAGAAGGTTCACGAAGAAGTCGTTGGTCAACGACTCGGGCGTCGAGGTGAGGACCCCTTGCGGGGACCGCTGGAAGTTCGCGTTCAACACCCGCAGGCCACCCACGAGAACCGTCATCTCGGGGGCGCTGAGAGTCAGCAGGTTCGCCCGATCGAGCAGGAGGTACTCCGCCGGCAACCGGTGACCCTTCCCGAGGTAGTTGCGGAACCCGTCCACCGTCGGCTCGAGCACGGCGAAGGACTCCACGTCCGTCTGCTCCTGCGACGCATCCGTGCGTCCCGGGGTGAAGGGGACCTGAATGTCCAGGCCGGCGTTCGTGGCGGCCAGCTCGACGGCGGCGCACCCGCCGAGCACGATCAGGTCGGCCAGCGAGACCGTCTTCGTCCCTGCCTGGGAGCTGTTGAACGCCTCCTGGATCCCGCCCAGGGTGCGCAGCACCGTCGCCAGCTCGTGGGGTTCGTTGACCTCCCAGCCCACCTGCGGCTCGAGCCGGATACGCGCCCCGTTCGCCCCGCCGCGCTTGTCGCTGCCCCGGAACGTCGAGGCCGACGCCCAGGCCGTAGAGACAAGCTGGGAGACGGACAGCCCCGAGCCGAGGATCTGGCTCTTGAGGGCGGCGACGTCCGCCGGCCCGACCAGCTCGTCGGCCGGCGCGGGAAGGGGGTCCTGCCACAGGAGCGTCTCCGCCGGGACCAGCGGACCGAGGTAGCGCGCGAGCGGCCCCATGTCGCGGTGAGTCAGCTTGAACCACGCCCGGGCGAAAGCGTCTGCGAGCTCGTCCGGGTGCTCGAGGAAGCGCCGCGAGATCTGCTCGTAGACCGGGTCAACCCGCAGCGCGAGGTCTGTGGTCAGCATGGTCGGGGCGTGCGTGAGCGAGCCGTCGTGGGCATCGGGCACGGCATCGGCCGCGGCACCGTTCTTGGGCTTCCACTGGTTCGCGCCGGCGGGGCTCTTGGTCAGCTCCCACTCGTAGCCGAACAGCGTCTCGAAGAAGCTGGTGTCCCACGCCGTCGGCGTGGGCGTCCACGCACCCTCGAGCCCGCTGGTGATCGCGTCGCCGCCCTTGCCACTGCGGAAGCTGTTCTTCCAGCCCAGGCCCTGCTGCTCGAGAGGGGCAGCCTCGGGCTCGGGGCCGACGTACGTGTCAGGGTCGGCCGCACCGTGGGTCTTGCCGAAGGTGTGCCCGCCGGCGATCAGCGCGACCGTTTCCTCATCGTTCATCGCCATCCGCAGGAACGTCTCACGGATGTCCGTGGCCGAGGCGAGCGGGTCCGGGACGCCGTTCGGGCCCTCCGGGTTGACGTAGATCAGGCCCATCTGGACGGCGGCCAAGGGGTTCTCGAGCTCCCGGTCGCCGGTGTAGCGCTCGTCGCCGAGCCAGGTGTCCTCCGGGCCCCAGTAGACATCCTGGTCGGGTTCCCAGACATCCTCGCGACCGCCGCCGAAGCCGAAGGTCTTCAAGCCCATCGACTCCAGGGCGCAGTTGCCGGCCAAGATGATCAGGTCGGCCCACGAGATCTTGCGACCGTACTTCTTCTTCAGCGGCCACAGCAGCCTGCGCGCCTTGTCGAGGCTCGCGTTGTCGGGCCAGCTGTTGAGCGGCGCGAAGCGCTGCATGCCGGCCCCGGCGCCCCCACGGCCGTCACTGATGCGGTACGTGCCTGCGCTGTGCCACGCCATCCGGATGAAGAACGGCCCGTAGTGGCCGTAGTCCGCCGGCCACCAGTCCTGCGAGGTCCTCATCACCTGCCCGATGTCCCTGCGCAGGCCGTCGAGGTCGAGGGTCTTGAACTCCGCCGCGTAGTCGAAGTCCTCGCCCATGGGGTTGGCCACGGCGGGGTTCTTCGCGAGGATCTTCAGGTTGAGCTGGTTCGGCCACCAGCCGGGGTTCCCAGCGCCCTCGGTGGGGTGCTTGGGGTACCGGGCTGAGACCGGGCACCGGTCTGCGCTCTCCTCGTTCATCTCTCCTACAACGGTGTCAGGACTGTCAGACATGGAAATCCTTCCGGGATGGGGGTGTGCTCAGGAAGTGTGTGCGGCGGAGCAGTCGGGGCACAGGCCCCAGTAGGTGACCTCGGCCTCGTTGATCGCGAAGCCGTGGTCGTCAGAGGCAGTCAAGCAGGGCGTGGTGCCGACGGCGCAATCGACATCGGCAACAGCACCACAGGACCGGCACACGGCGTGGTGATGGTTGTCCCCGATCCGCGACTCGTAGCGGGCCACGGAGCCCGCCGGCTCGATGCGCCGTACCAGACCCGCGGTTGTCAGCGCTCGCAGGACGTCGTACACGGCCTGGTGGGACACCTCGCCGAGATCCTCACGTGCGACCCCGATGATCTTGTCCGTGTCGGCGTGCGGATGCTCGTACACCGCCGTCAGCACCGCCACCCGGGGACGCGTTACCCGCAGAGCAGCCCCCCGCAACAAGTGCTCGACTTCCAGCCTCGTAGGCACCGTCCGAGTATGGTGCCATTTTCTGGAATCAGTCAAGAGCACAGTGGACAGTCTTCGAGCTGCTCTGCCCCCGGGAACTGGCCAGCGTGAGCGGCCCGGCGCCCTGCGCTCGGGCCGAGAGCCACCGTGCTTACCCGCTGAGTGCCTGGAGCTGCCGCTGGCGACTCGGGCCACCTACCGGACGTGGTCGCCAACCGGGACTGGCGGCTTGCGCGCGAGCCCACCGTCGCCGCCGTGGGCGCACCTGGAGCCAGCGCAGACGTGAGTCCCACCCGTCGATGCGAAATCGCGCATTCCTGCCTCGGCCAGCGCCGGCGGCTGTCACCCTGGACGAAGGACAGACGTGTCGCACGCACAGCGAGAAGCCGGGAGGTTCTGGGTGCCGTCGAGCACACGGGCGACCCCGCGCGCCACGCTGCTGTGGGCGATGGGACTACTGATGGCCGCCTACGCAGGCGGTCTGGTCTTACATGGACTGAGCCTTGGCCCGACCGCCCACCACTGGGTGGTCATGGTGGTCGACAACTGGCTAGGGCTGGCCGTGGAGTGGGTACCGGCCGCGGTGTGCTGGGTCGCCTTCTGCCGCATCGGGCTGCGGCGCCCAGAGGTTCTGCTCGCTGCGCTGGCGGTGAGCTCGTATGCGTTGGGAGACACGTACTGGACGACGATGGCTGCGGTGAACAACGCCGTGCCCTTCCCGTCCCTGGGTGACGTGGCGTACCTGGGGTTCACCGTACTGATGATGGCCGCAATAGCCGTGGCAGTGCGCCGCGAAGTGCGCGGGTTCGCCTGGTCGGTGTGGCTGGACGCCGCGGTGGGGTCACTGGGTGCGGCTACGGTCCTGGCGGTGGTGCTGCGCCCCGTCGTGGACTCCGCGGACAAAGGGCCGGTGTCGCTGGCAACAGTCGTGGCGGTCGGCTACCCGATGCTGGATCTGGCGCTGGTGGCCACGGTCGCAGGAGTCGTCGCGCTGCGGGACGTGCGCATCGGGCAACGATGGTCTCTGCTGATCGTGGGCCTGCTGGTCTACGCCGCAGCCGACGTGGTCTACGCGTTGCAGGTGACCAGCAACGCCTACTCCGTCGGTACCCTCCTTGACCTTGCCTGGCCGATCGGGCTCGCGCTGGTGGCACTGTGGGCCGACGGTACCGCTCAGCGCGGCTGGCCGCAGCGCAAGGACACGCGGCCGGTGAAGGGGGCGGTGGCCCTGGTGGTGCCCGCGGTGGCCATGACCGCCGGTCTGGGTGTGCTGCTCATGAGCAGCCGGGTAGCCCTGTCGACCCTGGCAGTGACCCTGGCCGGCGTGACGTTGCTGGCCGCGGGGACCCGCGCCCAGCTGTCGTTTCGCATGGTGGCACGGCTGGCCGACCTACGCCGTCTGGATGCTGCCACCGATGAGCTGACGGGGTTGCCGAACCGTCGGGCTCTGTATGCGGGGGGCTACGCCCGCCTGGCCGAGCCGCAGTGTCGGCGCCAGGCCCTGCTGATGCTGGACCTGGACAAGTTCAAAGAGGTCAACGACAGCCTGGGCCACCACATAGGGGATCAGCTACTTACCCAGGTTGGGGCCCGACTGCGCGATAACCTGCGCGAGGGGGATCTCCTGGCACGCTTGGGAGGCGACGAGTTCGCGCTGCTGCTCGATGACGCCGGCCACGATGAGGCCGTGTTGGTGGCCATCAAGCTGCGCGCGGCCCTGGGCGAGCCGTTCGCCCTTGAGGACATGACGCTGTACAGCCGTGCGAGCATCGGGATCGCCGTGTTCCCCGACGACAGCGACGACGGACCGAGCCTGAGCGCTCTGCTGCGCAAGGCCGACCTCGCGATGTACCGAGCCAAGGTTTCCGGAGCCGGTCACCACGCCTACAGCGGCTCCGACGACGCTGATGACGCGGCCAAGCTGCGCACGGTCGATGAGCTGCGGACCGCGATGACCAGCGGCCAGCTTGTCCTGTACTACCAGCCCAAGATCAACCTGGCCAACGGCCGCGTGCCCAGCGTCGAGGCGCTGGTCCGCTGGGATCACCCCACCCGGGGCCTGCTCTACCCAGAGGCTTTTCTTCGGGTGGTCGAGCTATCTGGTCTGATGCCCACGTTGACCCGGGTGGTGCTGGAGATGGCCCTGGACCAGGCCGCGGACTGGCAGGAGCAGCACCGCACGCTAAGTATCGCGGTCAACCTCTCAGCCAGCTCCCTGGTCGACTCCGCCCTGCCGCAGGAGGTCTTTGCCATGCTCGCCGCCCGGGGAGTCCCGCCCGCCGCCTTGCAGCTGGAGATCACCGAGGAGTTACTGATGGCCGACCGTGATCGGGCCCGGTCGATCCTGACCAGGCTGCGCGAGGGCGGGATCCAGATCTCCGTCGACGACTTCGGCACCGGCTACAGCTCGCTCAGCTACCTGCGTGAGCTGCCCATCGACGAGCTCAAGCTCGACCGCTCGTTCGTATCGCCCATGGTCGACGACGCCCGCGCCGCCGCCCTCGTCGCCTCAACCATCGGCCTGGCCCACAGCCTGGGCCTGCGCATGGTCGCCGAAGGCGTCGAGACCGAGGTGGCCTACCGAGAGCTCAGACGCCTCGGCTGCGACCTGGCGCAGGGCTACTTCATGTGCCGGCCCGTACCTGCCGCCGAGCTGGAGCACTGGCTGGCGAACAGGCCCACGGTCGAGCAGTCCGGCACCCCCATGGGTCGCTCCCCCCTGTCTGTGCTCGGCAGGGGACCCTTTGAATGATCCCAGCGCACCGGCAAGCCCAGCAGAGCTATCAGCGAACCCCGGAACCCGGTTGACCTTGCTTGTCGGGGGCCAGTAAGCCAGGTGCGAGGACGTGCGCACCGTCGCGACGGGCGGTCCGGTCTTGTCGAGCGCCCCCCTTCCCGGTCACGCCGGATGCGGCCCGCGCCGGCGACAAGCCATCTGCAGGCGCGCCCCTGAGGGGCTGGTGAGAACAGCGGTAACGTCGCAGAATGTAAGGACCTGAGGTCCCGGATGTTCGGGAGGACATCATGACACCCACGGCCCCCACGCCCGAGTCGATGCCGGTCCTGTCTCGAGGTAAGCACCGCAACCAGCGAAAAGGCGCGTGCTTCATGGAGATGGCGTCGTTCATGGCGGGCGAGAGTTGGAGCGATCACCCCGCCTGCACCCATCCTCTGCTCGCCGACCTGGCCCGGCTGGTCAACGACGTCCTGCCCGATCGGTGGCGCCCACAGCTCGTTCCGATGATCCCGGCGGTCATCGGTCTGACCAGTGACGACCTGCACGTTGACGCGGCAATCGCGCTGCGTTCGGCGTGGGTGGCCCTGCCCATTGCCGCGCAGCACCGGCAGCGTGTGCTGGCCACCGCCATCCTCGGATGTGAGCGCCTCCTGGCTGAGCTCGATGGCCGCGACCCACACTCCCTGAGCATGAACAGTCGCCAGGTCCTGGATGACGTCCCCGACGCCGGTGCGTGGGCACGGTCCTTCGCCAGTGGTCAGCCCGTGTCGCGACGCCACTTCCGCCAGCAGACAGCGCCGCAGATCCTGCGCATCGCCGTTGAAAGTGTGGCTCAGGCCTGCGCGCCCAATGTCGAACAACGGCTGGTCGACCTGCTGGCCACCACGATCGCCGACTGCGAGGCAATGATCACCACCTGCGCAGCGTCCACGAAGCCAGCGCCCGCCGAAATCGCCGAGCTCTTGCCTCTGTTGGTCACCTCGGTCAACCACGGGCCACCAGCCAGCCGCGTGTGACCCGTCCCCTGAACACCCGTCAGAATGCGTGGATGCCCACGCGGTTCGCGAAGCTCTGCCATGGTTGGTGTCACGGTTGATGCCACCTGGCCATCCCCAGGACTCTTCGACTGCCCGAAGCCAAAGCTGCCACTCGCCCTGCCCGCGCCACGGCCAGGCTCGCTCGACGCAGGACGGCGCCAGACGGGCCGTGCGCGACAGGTCCAGGACTGCCGCACGACTGATCTGCCCCTGAGCGGAGCACCAGGTAAGCCGGACGAGATCGTCGGCATCGCTGACCGCACCACACCGGCAGCGAAGCCGTCACCGGTGACGGCCCAGCGCCCACCGGCGGAGGTTCCCGAGGCCGGGCGGACTCGTGAGTTGGCGTGAATTCGTCAGGCGCCGGATCTGCGCAGGCTGGATACTCACATGGACATGCTTGACAGTCGTGCAGCCGCAGGCCTGCCATATGCCGCGCACCGCGGGAAGAAGGAGATCGTTGTGGACATGCGACTGGAACTGGTCCCACTGCCCTCGGCCGACGTGGACCGAAGCAAGGCCTTCTACGTTGACCAGGTGGGCTTCACCCTCGACCACGATGTTGAGCCGGGAAACGGCCTGCGCGTCGTGCAGCTGACCCCGCCCGGATCAGCCTGCTCCATCGTCATCGGAGTGGGGATCAGAGATCCCCACGCAGCACCAGTGCTCAATCTTCACCTGGTTGTGGACGACGTGGACCTCGCTCGCCGAACACTGATCAGCAACGGGATTGACGTTTCGGACGTCAACGACATGGGTGGAGGCATTCGCTATGCCTACTTCAGCGATCCGGACGGTAACTCCTGGGCGTTGCAGCAGATCTCCACGTAACTGTTGCCAGGGTCGGGCTTCGTGTCACCCCTGCCTGCACCGATACTCCCGCGCGCCCGTCCTGACTGGTCTCGGGACCACAGGGGCGCCGGTGGTTAGGCCTTCCGTCCCGACTTCCGGCGACCTCACGAGGTGTGGTTGGTGATGGACTTTCGGCAGATCCGCACAGAGCGCCTGCTGATGCGGCGTTGGTGCGATGCGGACAGGGCGCCTTTCGCGGCACTGAACGCCGATCCTGAAGTGATGCGCTACTTCCCTGCCGCGTTGGGTCGGGCTGACAGTGACCGGCTCGTCGACCGCTTCGATGAACGCTTCGATCAGCAGGGATTTGGCCTCTGGGCCCTTGAGGTCCTGGAGTCCGGTGAATTCGTCGGCTTCACGGGACTGAGCCCCATGCCTGATGGTGTTCCCGGCGCTGGGGGTCAGGAGGTGGGCTGGCGACTCGACCGGCACGCGTGGCACAAGGGCTACGCGACGGAGGCTGCGCGGGCGGCGCTGGACGTGGGACTCAAGAGTCTCGGGCTGCCTGTGATCTGGTCGATGTCTGCTGTCCTCAACACGCCGTCACAGGCGGTGATGCGGCGGCTCGCCATGGTTCGGTGCAGACTCTTCGACCATCCGGNAGTCGACAGAGGGCACGCCCTGCGACCTCACGTCCTCTACGGGATCGGGCAGCTACCNNAGCGCCCGTGAACGACGTTCTTGAGTGGCCAGGTCCGCATGGTCGGAATCGGATGCGAGCGTCGCCGCTGGGTCCCGGAAGCCGTGTCCACGGCCATGATGTAGCTGAGGGTGGCGGTCGAGGTTCATCGTGCCCGGTCGTATCGCCTGGTGGTGGGCGGGTCGGGGGGACATCAGAGGAAGTGGGCCTCTCAGGAGGGCGACTCCTGGCTTGCGTCACGGCGCGCGTCCCGGTGGGCGTTGGTCGCCGCTTTGAGCTCGTTGTCGGGCGCCTCCTCCAACGTGATCAGGGTGTTGTCAGCTGCCGGTGATGCCAGGAGAATCTCGTCCAGCTTGCGCTGGGTGGCCGCCTGGGCGCGGGCCTGGGTGTGTTGGATGACGAACACCATGGCCAGTGTCGTTGCTGCTGCAAGGGTCTGGAAGATCGTTTCCAACCGGGCGGGAAACCCGAACACGGCACTGAACAGAACCCATACCACGGCGGCTGTGACCACGCCAAGAGCCAGCGTTGGCTTGGTCGCCCACCGGTCCAGAGCATGCAGAACTCGACTGCCGACATGCCGGTGGTCGGATGCCGGGGCGGATTCGTCTCGCACTGCGTGACCCTCCTCGGATGTTCTCGCGGGCTATGCGTTTGGTCGGTGCTCAGGAATCGGCACGTTAAGTATGAGCCCGGTGGCGACGCCGCCGCTGCGGTTCAGGCGACCCGCTCCCAGATGCCACTCGGAGCCGGCCGCTGTGAGGCGGACCCGATGAGCAAGGTCAGGTTGTCAGGTTGTCAGGTTGTCAGGTTGTCGACAGTGGCCCCGTGTCCTGCCCTGGCCGGGTTCCTCACAAGAATCGTTCGCCACAGTCGATGGCTGAACCTCTGGCGCCTGCCCCAAAATGAGACAGATCACACATTCATCCAGCCATCACGCTGGAGGTGCACGAGCTGAGTCCAACGAGCTCCGTGTGTTGAGAAAGGTTCGCGGGACGCGAAGCGGCAACCATCACGCAGTCTGGGAGTGTCTGGCAGGCACTCAGCACCACAGCGCAGACGCGAAGGAGAGCGCCGCCACACTTGACGTCCGTGAAACAGGTATGCAGGTCATTCTCAGTGCTGAGTCCGAGACCTTCGGGTGCCCGTCAACACCCGAATGAGCCAATGCTGACCAGAGGGTCCAAAATAGGGAGAGGAACGAGTCACGTGAGGTTGCGCGGGGCTCTGTGAAGAACTGGCGTACCGGTGCCGATCCCTTCGGCACCGGTGACGCGAAATGACCATAGGAGGCGTCACATGACAACGGTCGCTCTTACGACAGCTGATCGCTGCGATCGGTGCGGCTCCCAGGCCTACGTATTACTGAGCGTGTTCATCCCGGAAAGCGGAGACCACGAACTGCTGATGTGCTCCCACGACTTCCGGCAGCACGAACGCCAGCTCCGACAATCCGGGGTGCGAGTGGTGCTCGACCAACGACGCCAGCTACAAAAGGATTCGAGCCATGCCTGACCTGACCAGGCTCGCGGTCGACGTGCGCTGGCGTGCCCACACCGTGGGTGCTGCCGGCACGCTGCGATCCCCGGAGTAGGTCACGAGCAACGCATCGAAAACCTCGGTCGCCGGGGCGACCTCCCGCACACCAGGTCGCCACCGGGCTGAGGTGATGACGTGGTCGACACCCGGCGCCTTGTTGAAACGCGATATCGGCTACGTCGATGTCCACCTCCTGGCAGCAACCCCTTGACAACAGATGCGGGCTGGTGGCCGTGGACCCGAGACAGCGACTCGCCGCTGCGGCAACCGAACCTCTCCTGAGGCGCGCGGCCAGTCGTCATCTCCAGCAATCGGGTGGCGCGGGGTGCCCCGGACGCGGCACGTGGCGGGTCACGCGGTCATGCCAGTCCGTCAGCCAGTTTCGCCGAAGGGCCGCGGGCCAGGTGGGTCCTGTGGTCACAGGTTTCGCCGGCGGTGCGCCTGGATGGCTGGGCGCGACGGGCGATTCAGTCTCAGCCCAGACGAGGCAACCGCGATCGGTATGTCACGCCCCGACCGCGGCCGCCTCGCCTACCCATTCTCGTCCGCCGAAGGCGGCAGGGGAATGCGATCACGTGGCGCGATTACGCCACGACTGACCTTTCACGCTCACGAAGCCGCGCGTAGGCTGCCCCGCCAGCAGGCGGCGGCACGCGAGCGCCCGTGAGCCAGGACCGGCTCGGGCGGCCAGGTCGGGCGGTGGGGCAACCAATGACCCGCCCACACCCTCGGCGCAAGGACCGGGCTCCGGGGACATCATCATGTGGTGACCTTGACATCTTCCCCGCCGTGATTGACCAGGACTGCCACGTTCCCCCCGAGGTGACGTGGTGAGGTTCGCGGTGCGCGGGGCCCAACTCCCCCGTCTGCACGCGCTGCCACGGCCATGGCCTGCCGCGGTTCACTGCTGGTACTGCCGTCGCGTGCCGGGCCTGGATACCGCCCAACAGACCTGAACGTGCAGCCTTCCACCGACCCGGCGAAGGGTCTGCTCCCGGCCCGCGGGGACCGGGTTCCACCCTTCGAACGTTCGTTGGCGAACTGGGACTATCCGAGGTTGACCCCAGCCCACTGTCGCCGGGCTCGTGGGTGCGACCCACCCCCTACACCGGACCCGGACTACGGTCACCCTAGCCACCTGGAGGCCTACGGCGACCCAGCCCGAGGATTTCCCCAAAACAGCGCCACCGGGCCCAGCGGGCGTTACAGGCCCGGAAATACTCGCTAGGGGCTCATCGTGGGAGGTCACCCCGGCCCGGAGCTGCCGCAGCGGCCCCGCGAGAACTGGACCGCTCACCGCGTCCGCAGGGATACTCGTACGCATCACCGGTCATGGTCGCGCAGGCGGGTTGGCTGGTTCGATCCTGGCCGTCGTCGCCTCACGCTCGCGGGTGGGAACGGTAGAAGTAGAGCTCCCGGGTTCCTCCTGGGGCATCCCAGCCCTGGGCGAAGAGCCATGTTCCCTGGTGTTTGAGCAGGCCACCCCAGCAGAGGGCGCCGCCGTTGTTGAGCGCTACCTGGGTGAACGGTTCGTTGCGATGAAACAGGGCCTGCGCGGCGGCGGGAGCTCCCCTTCCGTCGCTGTAGAAGACATCAATGACGATGTGGCCCTCATCGTCGAAAGCTGTGGTAGCGCAAGCCACCTCGTGAAGCTTGCCATTCATCAGACTGAGGTCCAGGTATGCGGATTCCTCAAACGTCCAGTGAGTCAAGTCCTGTGACCGGCCAATGTGTAAGGTCCCGTTACATCCTTCGGACAGATACATGAGAAACTCGCCGCCGATCCGAACCGCGTTACCGTGGGGATCCCGAGGTATGACTGCACCTTTACACCACAGCCGGGAAACGTGATGCGGAAGGACCGGACCGAGCTTTGTCCAGCTACGGAGATCGTCAGAGATCGCGAGGTTGATATCGCATCCTTCGTTCTCGAGGGGGTAGTCAGGTGAGGGGTACGCCCTGGCGTCGCCGGGATCGATCGGGAAGACCCCGTGGTAGAACAGGAAGTAGCGCCCGCCGTGTCGATAGATCTTCGGATCCTCGCAACCATAGAGTTCGTTGTCCTGGGTTGGATAGATCACCGGGTTGTCCCGACTATCAGTCCAGCCGGATTCTGCACTGTGCACTGCCATTCCGATCCGGCTCGCGGTTGACTCCATGCTTGGCGATGCCCGATAGAACAACACCAGGTGACCGTCGTGCATTATGAGGGAAGGATTGAAGATTGACGAGGCGGTCCATCCGACCTGTGTTGGATCAGGCCACTGCCGGGCCGGTGTGAAAGTGAGCGTGTCGTCCCTTGTGAACGGACCGAGCGCCCAGCTGCACTCTTCTTGGTAGCAGGCGGAAAAGTGGTCCTGGCTCACGTGGATCTTTCTGAGCGCCGCTGCTTCCTGATAGTTTCGAGCAAGACCGGCGGTCGTGAGAGGTATCAATGTTCTTCCTGTCCGTATGACGAGGCGCATAACAGATTAACCTTGAACCGCGCCAGCCGGCTCTTCCCTGAGAAGGTGCTGAATTCGATAGTGAGGCCTGCGGGTTGGTGACGTGCTGAGGATTGGCGGCGCCTCAGATTCACGAGCGGGAGACGGTGTCCTCGAGCTACGTGGCGCTTCGGGTCGGCCCGGCGGTTTCGTCATCGCGTCCCCCACCCGCCCCGGGAAGTGCGTCACTGTCGACGGCTCCGGGTGAGTGCTGACCCCCTGAGCTGAGCTCCCGGCCGGCGTTGACACGGAATGACTGACCCGCTTGGTGATCGGCGTCACGATACCGGTTGAGGCCGGTGGCGATAATGATGGGCCGACCGGCGGGCGCCAAGGGTGCGCCAAGGATGCCGGGACGTGGTCTTGAGCCGGCGCCCGCGTCAGCTTCGCGCCGGTGAGATCGGTAGCCGGCGTGCGATCGCCGGTCAGGCCGAGCTGCTCGATGCTTCACGGCCTGCGCCCAAAGAGACGGGACCAATGACCCTAGTGTCAGTGGTCGTCTGGCAAGCAGCGTTTGCATCAGGAGTAACCAGGAACTTCGGGCCGGATGCCGGACGGACTGGCTCCGGAATTTCAACTGGATAGCGGCTTGCAGAAGACTGCCTTTCAACACATCGCGCTAGGGGACCGCCATGAATGGCATTGAGTTAGTAGACATCCTGGATCCCGTCACCGATGAGATCGTCACTCGATGCTTCGGATCGAGCGCCGAGGGCAAGTGCCCGCTGGCAGGCGCGGACGGGGTCGTCCTGTGCCACGGGTTCCGGATCGAGGCGCGGAGCATGGGCCCGGAGTACTGGAACCTCTGGGTCCCGCCGACGAGCACAACCTGTCCCGCGGTGTGGCACCTCGACGAGGTTGGCTACTGAGCACAGCCCGACCGGTCTCGACCAGCGTTCGCCAAACGCGCTGAACCGCTGCGAGCCGTCGAGCACGTCTACCCCGGTCCTGGCGAGAACGAGTCAGAACGTCCAGGTGATGAGGTCGCACGGTTCGGGTTTGCTGCCGCCCGCCGCGCGATAGGTGGCATGGGCCGCACCGTTGTCTGTGTCGACCCCGACCCACATGCCGTAACAGCCCTTGCTGCGGGCGAGGTCCGCAAGGCTGCAGGTCAGGGCCAACCCGATGCCTTGGTGTCGCGCGTCCCGGGCGACAGCCAACTCGTACAGGAACATCTCGGTGCCCTTGTCCGGATGAGTCATCTCGACACCGCTGATGAAACCGACCGTCCGGCCCTCATCATCCAGGGCAACCAGCAGATGGTGACCTGGGTCTGCGAGGAAAGCGTCGGTGGCTAGGCGGACCGGTGGGCCGTCATACAACCCAGCGGCAGCCTCAACCTGCTCAACGGTGCTCGCGTGGAGAATCCGCACGGAGCCGACGCTACATCCTGACCACAGGCAAGGCGGTCAGCCACGGCGACCGATCGATGATCGGAAGCGTGAGGGCGGCGCCGGTGCCGGCAGGCCTATCGGTGGCGATGCGGGCGACGTCCCGCACTTCCTGCCGATAACCGACAGGTGTCATCCGCGGCAGCGGGGGTGTTCACTCCAGCCTGGCTGGCTACGACCCACCCTGACCGGTGACCTCGCGGGCTACGGCACACACGCCAAGCACGGCGCCGGCCTCGTCGCGGTAGACCGAGGCGTTGTACAGCACATCGGTGCGGCCGCCGTCTGGGCGGCGCACGGTCAGCGGGTAGTTGGTGACCGACCCTTGCGTGAAAGCGCGCTGGTAGCACTCCTGGGCCTGCTGGTCATCGGTGAAATACCCCGAGAAGTCCGTCCCGATGAGCTTGTTGCGAGCGACACCGAAGATTTTGACCGCGGCCTCGTTGGCATCGCTGACGGTGCCGTCTGCGCTGATCGCCATCATCGGGTCCAGGGCAGCCTCGATCAGGCTCCGGGCGTACCGGGCTGCGTGCTTGGACGCGGACAGATCGCGGCAGATCACCGAGGCCCCGCTGACCGCGCCGTGCTCGTTGTGTAGCGGCGAGATGGTCAACGCGACCGGGAACACCGCCCCGTCCTTGCGGACCCGCACGGTCTCGAAGCTGCGGACCGCCCGGCCCGCGCTGACCTTGGCCAGGATCGAGATCATCTCGGGTCCCCGGTCTGGCGGAATGAGCAGGTTGACGTTGCGGCCCACCATCTCCGCGCTGGTGTACCCGAACATCCTGGTCGCGGCCGGGTTCCAGCTGGTAATGGTTCCGTCCAGCGTCCTGGCGAGAATCGCATCGTCCGAGCTCTCGACAATTGCCGCCAGACGCTGGGCGGCCGCCAGCGCGCTCTGCTGATCGCTCACGTCGCGGTAGAACATCGAGGCCCCGATGACTGCGCCGTCGGCGCCGCAGACCGGCGAGGCCGACAGGACGACGGGGAACAGGCTCCCGTTCTTTCGCACACGCTTGGTCTCAAGCCCCTTCACCGGCTGACCGGCGCTGATCTGGGCCCGGATGGTGCGGACGTCGCCAGCGCGGTCCGGCGGAACAAGGAGGCTGACGGGCTTGCCGACGATCTCCGCACTGGAGTAACCGAACATCGCCGCTGCCGCCGGGTTCCAGCTCGTGACCGTGCCATCCATAGCCTCGCTGGCGATGGCCTCCCCCGAGCTCTGCACGATCGCGGCCAGGTACTGGGCGGCCTCCTGTGCCTGCCTCTGCTGGGACAGGTCCCGGGAGATCACGCAGGTGCCGGTAATCGTGCCTGCGGCGTCGCGCACAGGCGAGACGGACACCGATACCGGGAACACCGTGCCGTCCTTTCGGACGCGTTCGGTCTCGAGGTTCGCCACCCGCTGCCCGGCCTTGACCTGTTCCAGGATGTCGCTGACCTCGTGGGGCCGGTTCGGTGGTGCCACCGGCAAAATAGACCTACCGACGATCTCAGCGGCGGTGTAGCCGTACATCTTTTCCGCGGCCGGGTTCCAGCTGGTGATGATGCCATCGAGCGTGCTGGCGATGATGGCGTCCCCTGAACCCTCAATGATGCTCGCCATCCGTTGGGCGGCTTCGACCCCGTGCCTCTGTTTGGTCACGTCGCGGGCTGCCACGAAGACGCCCAGCACGTTCCCGCTGGCGTCGCGGTAGACCCAGGCGTTGCACAGGACGTCAGCCTCGGTGCCGTCCGGGTGGCGAAGGGTCAACGGGTAGTCGGAAACCGACCCCTGCGCGAACGCCCGCTGGTAACCCTGGTTGGCCTTCTCGGGTTCGGTGAAGTAGTCGCCGAAGTCTGTCCCTATGAGCTGGTCGCGGGGAACGCCCGTCGCGTTCACGGTGGCCTGGTTGACATCGGTGATCGTGCCCTGCGGGCTGACCGTCACCAGTGGGTCCAGAGCAGCCTCGGTCAGGCTCCGGGCGTACTCGGACGCACGCTTCGCCTCGCTCACGTCACGACAGATCACCGAGGCTCCGACGACCACGCCATCGACATCGCAGATCGGCGAGACGGTGAGCGAGACCGGGAAAACCGTCCCGTCTTTTCGAACATAGACGGTGTCACGCTGCTCGACGTGCTGGCCCGCGCTGACCTGTGCGAGGACGGCTTTGGCTTCTTCTGCCCGATCCTGGGGAATCAGGAGGCCGACGGCCTCGCCGATGACCTCGTGGCTGGGATAGCCGAACATCCTGGCAGCGGCCGGGTTCCAGCTCGTGATGATGCCCTGGAGTGTCTCGCCGATGATGGCATCCTGCGAGCTCTCGACAATCGCGGCCAGGCGCCGCGCAGCCTCGAACGCCTGCCGCTGCGTGGTCACGTCGCGGTGGACGGCGGTCACGCCCACGACGGTGCCGGCCTCGCTGAGGATCGGCGCGGCGGTGATCGAGACCGGGACCACCGTCCCGTCCTTGCGCACAAGAGTGGTCTCAGTGTGCTCGGCGTGCTGACCGTCCTTGAGCCTGGCCAGGACCGCGTCCAGCTCGCCGGATCGATCCAAAGTCAGGCGGTCAGGCTTGCCGATAACCTCGTTGCTGGAGTAGCCGTACAACCTCTCGGCGGCCGGGTTCCAGCTCGTGACGATGCCGTCCAGCGTGATGCCGGTGATGGCATCATCGGAGTACGTGACTAACGCGTCCAGCAGCTCAGCCTTGGCCACCGCCTGTCTCAGCCGGGTCACGTCGCGGGCTCCGGTGATCACCAGCAAGACGTCCCCGGTGTCCATGAGGGACATCGTGACGTTGACCGCGAAGTCGGTGCCGTCCTGGTGGCGCCCGCTCAGCTCCAGATCCAGGCCGAGGGACCGGGTAGCAGGGTCTGCGAAGTAGCTCGCCCGGTGCTCGGCGTAGACCTGCCACAAAGGCTCGGGCATCAGCGTGTCGATGGGCTCGCCGATCAGCTGGTCGCGGCCATAGCCAAACAGCAGTTCCGTCTGGCGGTTGACGAACGTGATCACGCCTTTTTGGTCCACCCCCACCAGGGCGTCAGGCACTGCCTCCAGCAGCTTCTCGAACTGCGTCGCCTTCGGTAACATCTGCGCCCCTTCGAGCCGCCACCCAGAGCTCGAACTCGCAATATTAGCAAGCCCTTCAACCAAGTTTAGCGCTGGAAACACCGCCCGAGACCGTCGAGCGTCCGCCTATTCTGCACCAAAACGAGTCGACCGCACCAGAGCCGAGCACACCTTGCGAAGCGCCGCTACCAATGACCGAGCTACCCCCGGTGACGCTCACGCGGGACCGTGGGCGGGCCGGGCCCTGGAGGCGAGCGCGCAGGCTGCGGCGGGAACACCGATGAACGCGCCTCCGCACAGGTCTCCTGCGGTTGCGGAGACGCCGCCCCATCGCGATGGCTGTCGCGTTCTGTCGACCCTCCTGGTCCTGCACACCACCGAGGCGGTTGGCGATGATGCTGCGACGTGCCCCCTGTCGACGCACAGGCCGCCGACCACCAACCTCATGGCCCTCGAGCACGGGCGCGAGGCGTCGGAGCCGGGCACCCTGGCAGATCTCCTCTGTCCCCGGTGACGAGAACTGTCGGACACCGCTGGTGGCCCGGGAGGCACCGTTGCGCGGGCCCCGGTCAGCGCTTCCGGCCGGCGCGGCCCTGGACGGCGAGTCCAGGCGTGCAGCGCGGCTGGTGGCGCCCTGGGCGTTGCCTGGGCCACACGGGTGGCAGCACGCCGACATCTCAAAAGGATCACCACGTTCACCAG
>JGI24140J50213_10000205_pt1 | contig 27810 bp, 26 predicted proteins | sample BarGraIncu00222A_FD_50213 | JGI IMG/M metagenome (IMG submission 50213)
CCCCCGCTCGAGGTGCCGGCCGTAGCTGACCTGGGTGCTGTGCGCCAGGCTGACCAGCTTCTTGGCGCGGTAGTCCTTGACCAGTTCGCGCACCGTCCAGTCCTTCGCCGCGGTGGGCTTGGCCTTCTGCTTGTCGGCCGCCGGGTTGCGGCCTTGCATGATCTCGGCGCGCTTGATGGTGGCGATGCCGCGCGCATCGGCCAGGCTGATGTCGGGGTAGCGGCCGATCGTCAGCTCGCGGCGCCGGCCGCCGTGTCGATAGCGAAGGATCCAGCCCGCCACGCCGGCGGTGGAAAGCGTGAAGGTCGCCCGTTGCCATCGGCCTTGGCCAGTGGTGTTCCCGCCTTGATCCAGTGCCTGAGTTGCAGGTCCGACAGAAGGCCTTTGTCGCGTGCCATATCCACCCCATTGTTCGGATGTGGGCCGGATCGCAGCTACCCGCCTAGCTACCCAGCCAGCTACCCAATTTGAGTGGAACTTGGTGAGACGTCAAGACCCGGAAAATCCGCCGGAACCCGAAATCTCCAGCATTCATGGGGGTTTGCGGGTGGCAAGTGGGCCGGCGGGAGACGCCGTGCAACCCTACATCAGAACAATGTCGTACTGCTCCGGGGATGCGAAAGGCTCGGCCTGCAGCGAGATCGGCTTGCCGATGAAGTCCGAGAGACCCGCCAGGTGCTGGCTCTCCTCGTCGAGCAGCCTCTCGATCACCTCCGCCGAGGCGACGACACGGAATTCCTTCGGATTGAACTGGCGCGCCTCGCGCAGGATTTCGCGCAGGATGTCGTGGCAGACGCTGCGCGCCGTCTTCACCTCGCCGCGCCCCTTGCACGTCGGGCACGGCTCGCACAGCATGTGGGCGAGCGACTCGCGCGTGCGCTTCCTCGTCATCTCGACGAGGCCGAGCTGGGTGAAGCCGCTCACGGTGATGCGAGTGCGGTCGCGCGCCAGCTGCTTCCTCAGCTCGGCGAGGACCGCGCCGCGGTGCTCCTCGCGCACCATGTCGATGAAGTCGATGATGATGATGCCGCCCAGGTTGCGCAACCGCAATTGCCGGGCGATCGCCTGGGCCGCCTCGAGGTTGGTCTTGAAGATCGTGTCGTCGAAGTTGCGCGCGCCGACGAAGCCACCGGTGTTGACGTCGACCGTCGTCAGCGCCTCGGTCTGGTCGATGATCAGGTAGCCGCCCGACTTCAGCTCGACGCGGCGCAGCAGCGCCTTGGCGATCTCCTCGTCGATCGAGAAGAGGTCGAAGATCGGCCGCTCGCCGGCGTAGTGCTGGAGCTTGTCGACGGCGCCCGGCGTGTACTCGCGGCCGAATTTCGAGAGCTCCTCGAACTGCATCTTCGAGTCGATGCGGATCGTCTGCGTGAGGTCGTCGGCGAGGTCGCGCAGCACCCGCTCGGCCAGGCTCAGATCCTGGTGCAGCAGCGTTCCCGGCGGCGACTTGAAGGCGCGCTCGCGCACCCGCGCCCAGGTCTTGCGCAGGTAGGCGATGTCGGCGGCGAGCTCGGCGTCGCTCGCCTCGGCAGCGTTGGTGCGCAGGATGAAGCCGCCGCCTTTCGCATCGTTGCCCTTCGCCCGGCCGTCTTCGTCCTTCGCCTCGTCGTCGACCTGCGCCAGCACGACCATGCGCGCGCGCAGCTGCTCGCGCAGCTCCTGCGAGCCGATCTTCTGCGAGATGCCGATGTGCGTGTCCTGCGGCAGGAACACGAGCAGCCGCCCGGCGATGGAGATCTGCGTCGACAGGCGCGCGCCTTTGCTCCCGATCGGGTCCTTGACGACCTGCACCGTCAGCGTCTGCCCCTCGAAGACGAGGCGCTCGATCGGCGGCGGCGGCACGGCGCCGGGGCCGTGCTCGCTGCGCGGCGTGCCGTTGCCGGTGAACACGTCGGCAATGTGCAGGAAGGCGGCGCGCTCGAGGCCGATGTCGACGAACGCCGACTGCATTCCCGGCAGGACGCGCGCGACCTTGCCGGTGTAGATGTTGCCGACGCGGCCGCGCTCGAGGGCGCGCTCGAAGTGCAGCTCCTGCACCGCGCCGTTCTCGACGATGGCGACGCGCGTCTCCTGCGGCGCCCAGTTGATGAGGATGTCTTGCATCGTGGGCGTGTGGCTGCGGCCCGTCAGGGCGCGACCGCGATGCCCGTCTCCCTGAGCAGCATGGCCGTCTCGTGCAGCGGCAAGCCCATGATACCGGTGTAGCTGCCCTCGATGCGTTCGACCCAGCTCGCGGCCGCGCTCTGGATCGCGTAGGCGCCGGCCTTGCCGAAGGGCTCGCCGCCGGTGACGTAGCGATCGATCTCGGCGGCGCGGAGCGGCGCGAAGCGCACGTGCGAGACGCTCGCGAGCAGGCGCGAACGCCGGCCCGAGGCGACGGCGACGGCGCTGATGACGCGGTGCGTGCGGCCGGAAAGCAGCGCCAGCATGCGCGCCGCGTCTTCGGCGTCGCGCGGCTTGCCGAGCGTGCGCCGGCCGATCGCGACGGTCGTATCGGCGCACAGGATCGGCGCCGCGGGCAGCGCCCGCAGGGCGAGGCGACGGCGCGCCGCCGCCAGCTTGGCGAGGGTCACGCGCTCGACGTAGGCCGCCGGCAGCTCGCCGGCGATCTCCGCTTCGAGCGCCTCGGCGTCCTCGTCGGGCCCGGCGAGCAGCAATTCGTGGCGCACGCCGATCTGCGCCAGCAGCTGGCTGCGCCGCGGGCTTTGCGACGCGAGGTAGATGAATATCGGGGAAAGCGAGCGAAGCGAGCGTGGAAACGCCGCGCCCTCCGCCGGGCCGTTCCCAAGGAGGGCGCGCGCCCCCTCGGGGGGCAGCGAGCGAAGCGAGCGTGGGGGCGCCATCTATTCGCGGTGGTACGGATGGCCGGCCGTCACCGACCAGGCGCGATAGAGCGCCTCGGCGACGAGGACGCGGACGAAGGCGTGCGGCAGGGTCAGGTCCGAGAGGCGGAGCGTCTCGTCGCAGCTCGCCTTGAGCGTCGCATCGAGTCCGTCGGGACCGCCGACGAGGAGAGCGGCGTCGCGGCCTTCGCCCTGCCAGGCGAGCAAGCGGTCGGCGAGCTCTCGCGTCGTCACGCGATCGCCGCCCTCGTCGAGAGCGATGCGCCGCGCCCCGCGCGGCAGCGCCGCGTCGATGCGGCGTGCCTCGGCAGCCATCAGCTGCGCGGCCGTTCGCGTGTCGCGCGGCTCGGCCTTGACGACCTTCAGCTCGAGACGCAGCTCGGGCGGGAATCGCTTGGCGTACTCGTCGAAGGCGGCACCGGCCCACGCCGGCTGGCGCTGCCCGACCGCGACGAGTACGAGCTTCACGGGGACGACCGGGCTGCCGAAACTCCCGACATCAACGCTTGGCCGGCGCCCGCTTGGACGACGGCCGCGCGCCCGTGCGCGGCGAGGTCGCGGCCGCTCTTTTCTTCACGCCGACCGTACGGACGATGTGCTTGACCGGCGCCGCCCGGCCTGCCGTCGCGCGCTTGGGCGGCGCAGCGCGTTTGGCCGGTGCGGCGCGCTTGGCCGGTGCGGCGCGCTTGGCCGGTGCGGCGTGCTTGGCCGGTGCGGCGTGCTTGGCCACCGGACGTGCCGACGACGAGGCGCTGTCGCGGCGCGCCGCAACGACCGGCGCGCGCGCCGGCGCGGCCGCCTTGACGAGATGCGGCGCCGCCGACGCGATCTTCATCTTCACGGGCTTGTCGCCCCACAGCTCTTCCAGGTGGTAGTAGTCGCGAATCGCCGGCTGCATGACGTGGACGACGGCGGCGCCGCAGTCGACGATGATCCATTCGCCGTTGTCCTCGCCTTCGGTGCGCGGCGGAGGCGCCCCTGCCGCCCTGACCGCATCGCGGACGCTCGCTGCCAGCGACTTCGTCTGCCGGTTGCTCGTTCCCGAAGCGACGATGACGCGCTCGAAGAGCGGCGACAGGTGCTCGGTGTTGAAGACAACGATGTTCTGGGCTTTCAGGTCTTCCAGACCATCGACGATGACGCGCTGCAGCTTGCGAATGTCCATTCAGCTCCTGGTGTTTGCACCGTCTGCGAGATACAGCCGGCGTTGCTCAATATAACGTGCGACCGCCTCGGGAACGAGGTCGGCGATCGATTCGCCGGCGGCAACGCGACGCCTGATCTCGGTCGACGACACGTCCATCATCGGCAGCAGCACGGTCTGGTGCGCGACCTGCGCGATCTGCGGATTGACCGTGAGCACGGCGCCCGGCCGGTTCGCGATCGCCAGCGTGACGAGGCCGAGCAGCTCGCGCCAGTCGCGCCAGGTGTGCAGGCTCGCGTACTGGTCCTGGCCGAGGATGAGGACGCGCTCGTCCGAGGGATCGGCGGCGGCGAGCTCTCGGACCGTGTCGAGGGTGAAGCTGACGCCGCGCCGCCGCAGCTCGATGCGGTCGAGGACGAAGCGCGGCTCGCCGGCGATCGCCAGGCGCACCATCGCTTCGCGATCGGCGGCGGCGGCGAGCTCGCGCGTCTTCTGCCACGGCTGGCCGACCGGGATCCAGGACACTTCGTCGAGGTGCAATTGCTCGAGCGCGGTTCGCGCCAGTGCGAGGTGCGCGTTGTGCACGGGGTCGAAGCTGCCGCCGAACAGGCCCTCGCGCTTCACGTCGCCGCCCATTCGGCCCAGTCGCGCGGGCGCAGGAACTCGCTGTACAGGCGCGCTTCGGGCGTACCCGGCTCGGGGTGCCAGTCGTAGCGCCAGGTGACGACCGGCGGCATCGACATCAGGATGCTCTCGGTGCGCCCGCCCGACTGCAGCCCGAACAGGGTGCCGCGGTCGAAGACGAGATTGAACTCGACGTAGCGGCCGCGCCGGTAGGTCTGGAACTCGCGCTCGCGCGCGCCGTACGGCGTGGCGCGGCGCCGCTGCACGATCGGCAGGTAGGCGGGAAGGAAGGCGTCGCCGACGGCGCGCATCAACGCGAAGCTCGATTCGAATCCACCTTCACAGTAGTCGTCGAAGAAGATGCCGCCGACGCCTCGGGGCTCGTTGCGGTGCTTCAAGAAGAAGTACTCGTCGCACCAGCGCTTGAAACGCGGATAGGTTTCGGCACCGAAGGGCGCGAGCGCGTCGCGGTTGGTGACGTGAAAGTGCCGCGCGTCTTCCTCGAAGCCGTAGTAGGGCGTCAGGTCCATGCCGCCGCCGAACCAGACCACCGGCGCAGCGCCGGCCGGAGTCGCCGCGAGCATGCGCACGTTCATGTGCACGGTCGGCACGTAGGGATTGCGCGGATGAAACACCAGCGAGACGCCCATCGCCTCGAACGGCGCACCATCGAGTTCGGCACTGCGGTACAGGGTGGCCGAGACGGGCAGCGCCTTGCCCTTGACGTGCGAGAAGCTGCAGCCGCCGCGCTCGAGGAGCGCACCGCCTTCGACGAGGCGAGAGATGCCGTCGCCCTCGAGCTTGCCGCCCGGCTCGCGCTGCCAGCGATCGGCGATGAACGCGTCGCCGCCTTCGGCCTCGATCGCCGTGACGATGCGCTCCTGCAGGCCGAGCAGATAGTCGCGGACGCTCATCGCTTCAGCCCCCGCTGGCCGATGTCGCGCCGGTATTGCGCGCCGGCGAACGAGATCGCGCGGACGATCTCGTAGGCGCGCTGCTGCGCGAGCTTCGTCGAATCGCCGAGCGCGGTGACGCAGAGCACGCGGCCGCCCGCGGTGACGGGCGTTCCGTCGCGCAACGCGCTTGCGGCATGGAACACCTTCACGTCTTCGCTCTCCGCGGGCAGGCCGGTGATCGGGTCGCCGCGGCGCGGATCGCCCGGATAGCCGGCGGCGGCCATGACGACGCCGAGCGCGATGCGCCGGTCCCAGTGCAGCTCGACGTCTTCGAGTGGCGGCACGGCGTCGTGCGCGGTCGCGTGCATGAGAAGCTCGAAGAGGTCGCTCTTCAGGCGCATCAAGACGGGTTGCGTTTCCGGGTCGCCGAGGCGGCAGTTGAATTCGACCGTCTTCGGCACGCCGTGCGCGTCGATCATCAGGCCGACGTAGAGAAAGCCGCTGAACGGAATGCCGTCGGCCGCCATTCCAGCGAGGGTCGGGCCGACGATCTCGTGCATCACCCGCGCGTGCACGTTCGGCGTCACCACCGGCGCCGGCGAATAGGCGCCCATGCCGCCGGTGTTCGGGCCCGTGTCGCCGTCGCCGATGCGCTTGTGGTCCTGGCTGGTCGCGAGCGGAAGTGCCCCCTTGCCGTCGCAGACGACCATGAAGCTCGCTTCTTCGCCGTCGAGGAATTCCTCGACGACGACGCGTGCCCCTTTCTTGGCGAGCATCGCCGCGATCGCGGCGTGCGCCTCCTCGCGCGTCACAGCGACGACGACGCCCTTGCCCGCGGCCAGGCCGTCGGCCTTGACGACGATCGGCAGCGCCGCCGCGTCGACGTGCGCGTGCGCCAGCGCGGCGGCGTCGAAGACGGCGTAGGCCGCGGTCGGGATCGCGTGCTTCTTCATGAACGCCTTGGCGAAGGCCTTCGAGCTCTCGAGCTGCGCCGCCGCCTTCGTCGGCCCGAAGATGCGCAGTCCCTTCGCGCGAAAGATGTCGACGGCGCCGGCGGCGAGAGCTGCCTCGGGGCCGACGACGCTCAGGTCGATCTTCTCGGCGAGGGCGAACTCGGCGAGGCGATAGAGATCGGCGATCGCGACGTTCTTCATCAGCGGCTCGGTCGCCGTTCCGGCGTTGCCCGGCGCGACGTAGACCTTCTGCACGCGCGGCGACTGCACGAGCTTCCACGCCAGCGCGTGCTCGCGACCGCCGCCGCCGATGACCAGGACTTTCATGCCGAAACGATCGCGCCCGTAGCGCTCACGCCGGGAGTTCCGCGTTGTGATACACGGCCTGGACGTCGTCGAGATCCTCGACGACCTCGAGCAGCTTGTTCATCCGCTCCGCGTCCGCGCCTTCCAGGGCAATCGTGTTCTCGGGCCGCATCGTCACTTCGGCGTGGTCGGGCTTCAGGCCGGCACCCTCGAGCGCCGCCAGCACCTTCTCGAAAGCGACCGGCGAGCAGATCACTTCGAGCGCACCGTCGTCGTCGCTGATGACGTCGTCGGCTCCGGTGTCGAGCGCTGCTTCCATGATCCTGTCCTCGTTCGCTCCCGGGGCGTAGAGCAACTGGCCGCAGTGCCTGAACTGGAACGCGACCGAGCCTTCGGCACCGAGGTTGCCGCCGTACTTGCTGAAGGCATGGCGCACCTCGGCGACGGTGCGGACGCGGTTGTCGGTGACGCAATCGACGATCATCGCCGCGCCGCCGATGCCGTAGCCCTCGTAGCGCACTTCCTCGTAGTGCATGCCGTCGACGTTGCCGGTCGCCTTGTCGATGTTCTTCCTGATCGTGTCGGCCGGCATGTTCGCCGCCTTCGCCTTCTCGACGGCCAGGCGCAGGCGCGGGTTCATCGACAGCTCGCCGCCGCCGTGGCGCGCCGCGACGACGATCTCGCGGATCAGGCGCGTCCAGACCTTGCCGCGCTTCTCGTCCTGGCGGCCCTTGCGGTGCTGGATGTTGGCCCACTTCGAATGACCGGCCATGAGGTTCGTTTGCGGCCTGAAGCGCACCGTCACTGGAGGAAAGGCGATGATTTTAGGGCGGCACCGGCCGCCGTCCTCAGCGCGGCAATAACTGGCGGTCGAGAATCTCGGTGGCCACCTGCCGGCCGACGCGCCGCCCGGCTTCGACCGAGCTGCGGAAATGCACGCCGGCGCAGACCCGCGCCGCCGCCAGCTCGTCGACCAGTGCCGCGGCGTTCGGCCAACGGCGCGACTGCTGGGTCTGGCTGTTGCGCCATTCGACCGCGCCGTTCACGGCGTACAGCCGCGGCAGCTCGACCTCGATAGTGCCGGCGCCGATGGCGCCACCCGACGGGTATTGCGGACTGTTCGGCACGCGCACCAGCGGCTGCCAGCTCGCGTCGGCGTCGCCCGGTGCCGCGTGCGGCCCCGCGATCGCCGCCTCCGGGCGCCAGTGCAGGTAGCGCACCTTGAGCACCGTGCCGACGATGGTGCCGTCGACCGAGATCATGGCGTCGAGGGCGGCGACGCGGGCGACGTCGAGCGCGTCGAGCTTGCGGGCCTCGAGCGTCGTCTTCTCCCAGGCGACGAAGTCCGAGGACTCGCCGGAGTTCCAGAACAGCGCCGCCGCTGTCTGGTCGCCGCTGCGAACCGTGCTGGCGAGCGCTCCCGCGGCGCGAACGTCGGCGATGTCGCGCGACGCGGCGGAGCTGCCGATCGATGGCGGCGGGCCCGGGTCGAAGGAGGACACGGAGCGGACGCCGAACGGCGCCAGGTTCGCCGCGGCGATCGAGCGCGGCAACTTGGCGTACGCCGGCGTCGTGAAGATGCCCGGGCCGGCGTCGGGCGCCTTCGGCTCGACGCGGTCGAGCCGGTCGTTCGCGCGCGCGACCAGCAGCAGCGCCGCCTGCTGGCCGAGCACCGCACCGGACTCGCGCTCGGCCGCCGACTTTACGCCGGCAAGCGTCTCGCGACAGCGACGCACGAGCAGCGCCTGGTCGGCGTCCGGCTCGACGATCAGCGCGGTGTACAGCGCCGCCGCGAGCGCCGCGTCGGCCGCCGGCGCGGGCGCGCCGGCGTTGACCGGCGCAGGCGAAGGTGGATACGGGCGATAGCGCGGATCGATGGCGTCGAGCGCGTTGAACGCGGCCAGCCAGGCGATCGCACGGGCCCGGTCGCCGCGCGCGCCGGCAACGTGCGACGTCGCCTGGTCGACCGTCGCGAGCCATTCCTGCGCCGGCTGGGCGATACCTGCCGCGGGCCAGGCAAGCAGGCACGCCAGGCCGGCGGAAAGAAATGCCTGCGAACGGATCGGTGCATGACGAACTCCCGTGCAGAGCCGCAAGGCGGCCGGCGAAGGTAGCGACGGGCGACGCCGCTGTCAACCGCTTGTCAGATCCCGCCGTACCACTCGTAGCCTTCGTCTTCCCAGTAGCCGCCCTTGCCGCCGCGGATCGAGGCGAAGCTCGCGACCAGCTCGATCGCGCGGACGTACTTGGCCTGCTTGTAGCCGAGCTGGCGTTCGACGCGGCAGCGCAGCGGCGCGCCGTTGAGCACCGGCAGCGCCTTGTCGTTCAGGTCGTAGGCGAGGATCGTCTGCGCGTGGTGCGCCTCGTCGAGGTCGATGCTCTCGTAGTAGCGCGAGTCGCGCCCGTCGAGCGTCGGCCCCTCCATCGAGTCGTAGCAGCGGAAGACGACGAACTTCGCGTTCGGCAGCGGTCGCGCCATGTCGAGGACGGTGCCGAGCGGAACGCCTTTCCACTTGCCGATGCAGCTCCACCCCTCGACGCAGTCGTGGCGCGTGATCTGGGTGCGCGACGGCATCGCCCGCAGCTCGTCGAGCGAGAGCTCGAGGGGCTTTTCGACGAGGCCGGCGACCATCAGCCTGTAGCCGGCGAAGCCCGCCTGGCGCAGTGCCTGGTAGTCGGCGTCCATCGGGTTGAGCGTGCCGTTGCCGCGGAATGTCGGTGCGACCTCGCTCTGGCTGAACTCCTGCGCCAGCGCCGGCCTCGGTGCGACGATCCTGCCGGCGGCGTGGCTCAGGTTCTGCGCGCTCTTCAGCGTCTCGACGAAGGCGGGGTTGTTCGACAGGCGATCGCAGCCGCTCAGCACCGCCGCGCCGGCCGCGGCGACCGCGCCGCGCAACAGCTGCCTGCGGTCGCGCTGCCTGGCGCGCATCAGGGTGAACGTCTTGCTCATGGGTGCACCTTCTCTTTCGCGGAGTCGGCGGGAAGCCGGTACCAGCCGGTGATCATCGAACGCATCTCGTTCCAGACACCGGCGACGATGACCTCGAACACGTGCACGAGAACGAAGAGGACGAGCCCCATCGCGGCGAGGAAATGCAGCGAGCGCGCCGACTGCCGGCCGCCGAGCAGGTTGACCCAGCCGGTGAAGACGGTGTCGATGCGCGGCGACATCGCCATTCCGGCGAGAACGACCAGCGGCAGCAGGCCGAAGATGACGATGAGGTAGGTCAGGCTCTGCAGCACGTTGTAGCGCGTCGCGGCGTCGCCGGTCGGATGCCTGAACTTGAGGTGGTCGACGATCGAGCGGCCGATGTGTTTCAGCTCGTCGCGCGTCGGCACGAGGTCGCGAACGAGGTGCCGGCTGAAGATCGTGTAGAGCACGTAGGCGATGCCGTTGACGACGAAGATCCAGGCGAAGAACAGGTGCCAGTGCCGCGCCATCGCCAGCCACTGCGGGCCGGGAATCGTCGCCCAGCTCGGGAAGCCCCGCGCCGTCGTCTCGCCGTTGACCTTCGAGATGCCGAGCACGCCCGTGGTGTCGAAGTCGGTGCCGGCGATGCGCGTCTTGCCGACCGGCCCCTTGGCCGTGTTCTGCCCGTACAGCAACAGCCAGGGCGGCGCCTTCACCGAATCGTCGCCCCAGTAGAGGGCAGGGTGGGCGTTGAAGATGTTGAGCCCGCTCATGAGCAGGATCGTGAGGCAGACGACGTTGATCCAGTGCATCACGCGCACCGGCAGGCGGTGTCGATAGACGCGCCGCCGCTCGGCCGCTGTGGGGGTGGCCGGCGCGGGCGCGGTTGCTTCGATGTCCATGTATGGGCCTCTCCGACGTCGTGTCTCGTAGCTTCGTCGCGGGACTGGTGCCGGCGAAGAATGATGCGCTATACGCGCCGCCTCGCAACTGGATTCCCTCGCTGCCGACGCGCCTGCCGGTTCGTCAGCGGCGCCCCTCGCTTCCTTACACGGCGCACCCGCCATGCGGCGCCGCCTTCACGGCACGCCGGCCATGCGCATCTGCGGCCGGGCCAGGACGCGCGCTTCCTGGGCAACACTGCCGATCACGCCGTTCGCCGCGAATCCGACCGGCGATTCGGGCTCGAGCGCGGCGATCGCCAGGTTGGCGAGCGGCTGCTCGAGCGAAACGAAGTAGCTGCCGGCGGCGACATCGAGGAGGACCGGAAGCGTCTGCACGCGCAGCCGCGCCGCGGCATCGGGCGCGGCGAGCGCGTCGCGGCCGGTCTCGCGATAGGTCTCGCCGCGCACCTCGCCGGCTTCGTCGAGCTGCTGCACCTCGACGCCGAGCAGGCGCAGGCGCTGCACGGCATCGCTTTCGCTGGCCGCCAGCCAATAGCCGCACGGTCGCGGCCGGCTCTTGACGACGCGCAGCTCGAGCGCCGAGTCCCAGGCGACCGTGACCCGCTTGATCGCACCCGTGATCGGGTCGAGCATCGCCAGCGCGTGCTCGCTCGGCGTCGGCGCCGCCTCGATCACGGCCTCGCCCTGGCAGGCGAGCGCCGCGACGTCGCGGTCGACGAACTGGCGCAGCTTGACGAGATCGGCGGCATGCGCGGCGGCGTAGCCGAGGACGCTGCGGGTCGCGGTCACGGCGGCCTGGACGCGCCGCTTCAGGTCGCCGCGGCCGATGCCGCGACCGCGCGTCTCGACGAGCAGGCTCACCGCGTTTCGCAGGCCGTTCGCGTTGCGGCCGATGCTGGCAGCGACGCCGCCCATCGAGATCTTGCGGTCGGCCGGGTCGGCGGCGAGGGTGTAGTACCACTCGTTGCTGAAGCCGGCCGCCGCGAGACTGGCGGCGAGCGGCGCGCGGAACCATTCCTCCGCGGCACGCCCGACGAAGGGCGGCAGGTTGGCGACCGTCGCCGCCTGCAGCAGCACGTCGTAGCGCTGCACGCCGCCGAACTTCGCGGCAAAGCCGGCATCGACGGCGTACTCGTGCAGATCGAGGACGACGACCGGCGCCACGTCGCGGACGAGCTGCGCCTCGGCCTGCGCTTCGGGCGTGCGCAAGAGCAGGTGGTCGCGGTTGACGTCGCTGCCGTCGGCGGCGCCGCGTTGCCCGAGCGCGGCGCCGTCGGGGTTGGCGCGCGGCAGCAGGTAGACGTCGAGCTGGTCGAGGACGCGATCGAGCGCGCCCGCCGCGAGGTCCTGCGCGATGACGACGAGCGCTTCGGTCCCGGCCGGCTCGTCGCCGTGCTGTCCGGCGACGAGAACGACAGCGGGCCGACTCGCGGGCGCAGGCGCGGGCGCCGACGCCGCCGACGCGGCCGGCGCCGGTGCCGCAGGGCGCGTGAAGGCGAGCGCTTCGATCGGCTCGCCCGACTGCGAGGTGCCGAGCGGCAGGACGGAGACGCCGGTCCCGTGCGCCGGGTCGGCACCGCTGCGTTCGAGCCCATGCAGGATCGCGCGCAGCTCGGCGTTCGTCGTGAAGGCGGAGCGGCCGGCCTCGAAGGCCGGCGTCGCGAAGCTGACCGCGGGCTCGGGGAAGCGCGCGGCGAGCGCCGGAGCGATGGCCGGCGCGACTGGGACCGGCTGCTGCTGCGGCGGCGGCCGCGGCGCGGGCGGAGGCGCCGGCACGGGGGGGACAGGCGTCGCGGCGATCGGGCGCGGCTGCGCTGACGCCGTCGGCGACGCCGACACGGCGACGGCCGGGCGCGGCGGCGCGGTCGATCCGCAGGCCGCGAGCGCGAGCACGGCGGCAACTGCGAGCCTGCGCCTTCCCGGCCATCGATCCCATCCGCGCATCCCGACTCCTGCGTGCCGAGGTCCGGCGCGCCCGCGCCAATATAGCCGTCGTCTCGGGCAAGCCTCGTGCGCAAGGTCGTTGTCCGCGTCTCCGGGCAGTCGCTTCGCGCTGCGCTGCTGCGCTTCGTCGCGCGACGCTGGAGCGGCAACGTCGTCGCCGGCACAGTGCCATTCATCGCGCGCCTGCGCATCGCCACTATCGGAGACTTCCATGCTGTTCCTCGTGCAAATCGTCCAGGGCACGCCGTTGCGCATCTGGGTCCTCTTCGCCGCGCTCGTCTGGGTCGGCCTCAGGCAGGCGAAGACGCGAACCATCGGCAGCCTGCGCGCCCTCCTCCTGCCCGGCGTCTTCCTGATCCTGTCGCTGGCCGGAGTCGTCTCGGCGTTCGGGGCGAGCGCCGCCGGCGGCGCCGCCTGGGCGGTCGGCATCGGCGCGGCAGTGGCCATCGGACCGCGCCTGCTGCCGGCACTGCGCGCCACCTGGCAGGCGGCGGGCGATTCGCTCCAGGTGCCGGGAAGCTGGCTGCCGCTCGGCCTCATCGTCGCCTTGTTCGCGATCAAATACACTGCCGGCGTCAGCTTGGCGCTGCACCCGGCGCTCGCCGCAGAGACGGACTTCGTCGTCGCCTGCAGCCTCGCCTACGGCGTCTTCAGCGGCCTGTTCGCGGCGCGCGGGGTACAGCTCTGGCGCGTACGCAGCGAAGCGCGCGGTCGCGCCTGAAGACTGCCTCGCCGAGAATCGCCGCCATGAACCCGAACGCCGCGCCCGCCCCGGCCCTGCACAGCAAGGGGCGCTGGCTGCGCTTCGCGCTGCGCGGCGCGAAGACTTCGGGCGCGGCCGTCCTCATCGCGATCTGCCTGTGGGCCATCCTTCGCGATCCGTTCGAGACAGCGCTCGTCTATTCGCAGTGCATCTCGCTGACGATCTGGCTCTTCATCGATCTGGGCCGCGACGTCGTCGCATCGATCGGCAACGCGCGGGTGCCCGACCTGAGCTCGGTGCCCGGCCGGTGGCCGAGCCGGGCCTGGATGGTCGGCATCGTCGGCTTCGGCGCGATCCTCGGCTACGCGGGCGGCAACGAGATCGCCAACTGGATCACCGGACTCAACCTGCCGGGCCCTTTCAACGCCAGCCTGCGCCAGACGCTGGCGCTGCTCGTCATGGCGCTGGTGCCGGCGATGGTGATCACCTATTACTTCCAGTCCCGCGAGATCATCGCGACGCAGAAGTCCCAAGTCGAGACGGCGCAGCGCCAGGCGGCGGAGCAGCAGCTGAAGCTCCTCGAATCGCAGCTCGAGCCGCACATGCTGTTTAACACGCTCGCCAACCTGCGCGCGCTGATCGGCGTCGACCCGGCGCACGCCCAGGCGATGCTCGACCAGCTGATCGCCTTCCTGCGCGCCTCGCTGACCGGATCGCGGCTGCGTTTCCATCCGGTCGCGGCCGAGTTCGAGCGCGTGCGCGACTACCTGGCCCTGATGCAGATCCGCATGGGGCCGCGCCTCGAGACGCGCTTCGCGCTGCCGCCCGAGCTCGGCGGCGCTTTCGTTCCTCCGCTGCTGCTGCAGCCGCTCGTCGAGAACAGCATCAAGCACGGGCTCGAACCGCATGTTGCCGGCGGCCGCATCGACGTCAGCGCGGCGCGCGAGGGCGAATCGCTCGTGCTGCGCGTCCGCGACAACGGCGCCGGACTCGGCGACGCGGGCGCCGACGCCAGCCGCTACGGCCTGGCGCACGTGCGCGAGCGCCTCGCGACGCTCTACGGCGAGCGCGCGTCGTTCGAGCTCGAGGCGGCGCGCGACGCCGACGGCGGCACGCTGGCGACGATCCGCCTGCCCTTGCAGACCACAGCCGATGCGGCGGCGACGGCATCGTGATGAAGGCGCGCGCCCTCATCGCCGAAGACGAGCCGCTCCTCGCCGAGAGCCTGCGCGGCGAGCTCGCCGCGCTGTGGCCCGAGCTCGAGATCGTGGCGATTGCCGGCGACGGCGAAGCGGCGGTGTCCGAGGCCCTGGCGCGGCGCCCGGACGTCTGCTTTCTCGACATCCGCATGCCCGGCATGAGCGGCCTCGAGGCGGCCGAGGCGCTCGCCGAAGACTGGCCCGAAGGCGACGCTGCCTTCCCACTCCTCGTCTTCGTCACGGCCTACGACCAGTACGCGCTCGAGGCCTTCGAGCGCGCCGCCGTCGACTACGTGTTGAAGCCCGTGCAGCGGGCGCGCCTTGCCGCGACCGTGCAGCGCTTGCAGTCGACGCTCGCGACGCGCTCCGGCACGGCGCCGGCCGCCGAGCTGGGCGAGGTCGTCGAGCGCCTGCGCGGGCTGCTCGGTCCGATCGCCGACAGCACTCCTGCCGCGACGCCGCGCGTCGAGCCGCTGCACGTCATCCAGGTCGGCGTCGGCAACGCGATCCACATGGTGCCGATCGACGACGTGCTCTATTTCGAGGCGGCCGACAAGTACGTGCGCGTCGTCACGGCGACGCGCGAGCACCTGATCCGCACCTCGCTGCGCGAGCTGCTGCCGCGTCTCGACGCCAACCGCTTCTGGCAGATCCATCGCGGCATCGTCGTTCGCGCCGAGAAGATCGCCGCCGCCGAGCGCGAAGAGAGCGGTCGCGTGACGCTCAGGCTGCAGGGCCGGCCGGACAAGCTCGTCGTCAGCCGCCTGTATGCGCATCGCTTCAAGGCGATGTAGCGCGACTGCGGCCTAGCCCGGACGAAAGGAGAACGAATGGAAGCGAACTCCAAGGACGCCGACGCCGAACGCCAGCTCGAGCGGCGCGCCCGCCGCCGGGTCGGCATGAAGATCGGCTTCACCATCCACGCGCTCGTCTACGTGCTCGTCAACGGAGGCCTGTACGCCATCAACGAGGTCACGGGCGGGCCGCGCTGGATGATCTTTCCGCTGCTCGGCTGGGGCCTCGGCCTGGCGATCCACGGCATCGTCACTTTCGTCTCGCTGCAAGGCGAAGGCTGGCGCGACCGCATGCTCGAGAGCGAGAAAGAGCGGCTGCGGCGGCGGCGCTGACAGCGGTCGCAGACGCTGACAGCCCGCGACCGCAGCCGATGACTAGCGCCAGACGACGCGGCCGAGATGCCCGTCGTGATCGCGGCCGTCGTGACTGCGCCCGTCGTCGTGCCCGCGTCCATTTCGCCGGACGTTCCCATCGCGGCCGTCGTGCCGGTCGTTGCGCCAGTCTTCGCGCCGGTCGTGCCAGCCCTCGTGCCCGCCGTCACGCCACCGATCGTTTCCGGTCCAGACCGGCAGCGGCGGCAGCCAGACGCGAGGCCGCGGCGCGTAGTACGGCGCCGGCTCGACGATGAGGCGCGGCGCCGGCGCGTAGCCGGCATAGCCCGGGTAGGCGGGCGCGATCACGGCGCCGAACGGAGGAACGCTGATGCCGACGGACCAGCTGACGGGCGCGGCCTGCGCCGCCGTGGCGGCGAAGATCGCGGCGCTGGCGGCGATGGCGAGAACGAGGGGACGTCCCATGTCGATGCTCCTTTTGCTGCACGCAATGCGGCGTGCCTGTGTCCTTAACGAGGCCCGCCGAGATCGCGGTTGACCCCTGGAACATGTCGAAAGGTAAAGGCTCGGCGCACAGCAGCACGAAGGGGCCACCCCTAGAATCAGCGCGCCGCTCTGATGCGGCTTTGCCCTTCGCATGAGCTCCGAACCTTCAGACGCCGTCCACAGCAGCAACTTCCTGCGCCACATCATCGAGCGCGACCTGGCCGAAGGCACCTACGCCGCGCGCCGCTTCGCAGGGACCCCGGGGGGCGCGCAAGTGCATGCGACGGCGCCGCCCGATCCGGCGAAGATCCGGACCCGCTTTCCGCCCGAGCCGAACGGCTACCTGCACATCGGCCACGCGAAGAGCATCTGCCTGAACTTCGGCCTGGCGGAGGACTACGGCGGCATCTGCCACCTGCGCTTCGACGACACGAACCCGGAGAAGGAGGAGCAGGAATACGTCGACGCGATCGTCGACGCGGTGCGCTGGCTCGGCTTCGACTGGAACGCGCCGGAGCCGGCGCGAGCCGGTGAAGCGACGACCAGCCATCTCTATTTCGCGAGCGACTATTTCGACTTCATGTACCAGGCCGCCGAGGCGCTCGTGCAGGCCGGCCACGCCTACGTCGACGAGCAGAGCGCCGACGAGATCCGCGCCCACCGCGGCGACTTCGCGAACCCGGGAAGGAACAGCCCGTTTCGCGACCGCGCCCCCGCCGACAACCTGGCGCGGCTGCGCGAGATGAAGGACGGCAAACTGGCCGACGGCGCCGCCGTTCTGCGCGCGAAGATCGACATGGCGAGCCCGAACATCAATCTGCGCGACCCCGCGCTCTACCGCATCAAGCGGGCGACGCACCACAACACGGGCGACCGCTGGTGCATCTATCCGATGTACACCTACGCGCACCCGATCGAGGACGCGCTCGAGAACATCACGCACTCGATCTGCACGCTCGAGTTCGAGGACCAGCGCCCGTTCTACGACTGGCTGCTCGACACGCTCTGCACGCTCGGACTGCTCGCGCAGCCGCGCCCGCACCAGTACGAATTCGCGCGGCTCAACGTCACCTACGTGATCACGAGCAAGCGCAAGCTCAAGATGCTGGTCGACGACCAGGTTGTCGCCGGCTGGGACGATCCGCGCATGCCGACGATCGCCGGGCTGCGCCGCCGCGGCTACACGCCGGCGGCGATCCGCCTGCTCTGCGAGCGCGCCGGAACGAGCAAGGCCGGCGGCTGGACCGACTACGCGAGCCTCGACATCGCCTTGCGCGACGACCTCGACGCGAAGGCGCCGCGCGCGATGGCCGTGCTCGACCCGGTGCCGCTGCGCCTCGTCAACTGGGCGCAGATCTTCGGCAGCGCCGTGCACCGCGAAGACTGCCGCGCTCCGGCGCATCCGCAGCGGCCCGAGCTCGGCGAGCGCCGCTTCACGCTGGGCCCCGAGGTCTGGATCGAGCGCGACGACTTCGCCGAGGTGCCGGCCAAGGGGTTCTTTCGCCTCTTTCCCGGCAACCGCGTTCGCCTGAAGTACGGCGTCGTCGTCGAGTGCACGGGCTGCGAGAAGAACGCCGCCGGCGAGGTCGTCGCCGTCCTGGCCAGCGTCGTTCCCGACACGAAGAGCGGAACCCCCGGCGCCAACGCCGTGAAGGTCAAGGGAACGATCACCTGGGTCGGCGTCGACGACGCGATCGCCGCCGAGGTCCGCCTGTACGACCGCCTCTTCACCGACGCGCAGCCCGACGCCGGCGGCAAGGACTTCAAGGCGAGCCTCAATCCGCGGAGCCTGCGCGTCGTCGCCGGCTACGTCGAGCCCTCGGTCGCGCGGGCGTTGGCCGACGAGCGGTTCCAGTTCGAGCGGCACGGCTATTTCGTCACCGACCGGCTCGATCACGTGGCGGCGCGTCCGGTGTTCAACCGGATCGCCGCGTTGAAGGACACCTGGGCGCGCTGACGGCAAGAAGAGAGGCCAGGCGATGACGAAAACGACGCGGCCTTTCGAAAGTCGAGTCGCATTGCGGCGCGCCGGCGCGCTGCTGCTGGCGATTGCGCTCGCCGCGTGCGGCGGTGGCGGCGGCTCGGGCGGCGGCGGAGGCAGCCCGCCGCCGGCGAGTGGCCTGCACGACGCGACGCCCTACTCGACGGCCGCAGGCGCGTTCCTCGACAGCGCCGACGAGAGCACGGTGACGACGCCGCACACGGTCACGGTCGGCGGCGCCGCGATCGCCTACAGCGCGACCGCCGGCCACCTGACGGCGCGTGCGCCGGTCACGGGCACGGCAGAGGCGTCGATGTTCTACATCGCCTACACGGTGCCGGCGCGGGCCGGGCCGAACCGGCCGGTCTTCTACTTCTACAACGGCGGCCCGGGCTCGGCGACGGTCTGGCTGCACCTGGGCTCGTTCGCGCCGCGCCGCATCGTCACCAACGATCCGCTGCTGACGATCCCGCAGCCGTTCCAGCTCGTCGACAACGCCGAGAGCCTGATCGACGTCGCCGACCTCGTCTTCGTCGACGCGATCGGCACCGGCTATTCGGAAGCGCTCGCGCCGGCGACGAACCAGAGCTACTGGAGCGTCGACGGCGACGCCGCGCTGATGCGCGACTTCATCGCCCGCTACGCGGCGCTGAACCAGCGCCAGGCCTCGCCCACCTTCCTGTTCGGCGAGTCGTACGGAACGACGCGCTCGGCCGTCCTCGCCCACCTCATGATCGGCGCCGGGATGCGCCTCGACGGCGTCGTGCTGCAGTCGTCGATCCTCGACTACAACTCGAACTGCGGCGTCTTCAATCCGGCCCAGGTCAGTTGCGAAGGCTACTTCCCGAGCTACGGAATGATCGGCGCCTGGTTCGCGCGGACGAATCCGGTGCCCAACGACGCGAACGCCTACGCCGCCCAGCTGCGCAGCTTCGCGACGACGAGCTACGGGCCGGCGGCCGCGGCCTGGGTCGCGTCGCGAACGCCGCCGGCATCGAGCCTGCTCGCGCAGCTCGTCGACCTGACCGGCGCGCCGATCGGCCTGTGGACCGGGAACGTCGATCTCGACCCGGACAACTTTCGCGCCCACCTGCTCGGCGGCCAGCTCCTCGGAGTCTACGACGCACGCATCGCCGCGGCGAACGGCACGGCGCTCGCCAGCGGTGGCGACCCGTCGTCGGCGCTGATCGACGGCCCGTTCGGCGCCGCGGCGCAAAGCCTGTTCGCCAACGAGCTGCAGTACGTCGCGAGCGCTCCCTACACGCTGCTGTCGAACGCCATCGACAGCTGGGACTTCCGCCACGACGGCCGGCAGCTGCCCGACACGATCCCCGACCTGCTCGCGGCCTTGATGCAGCAGCCGAACCTGCACGTGCTGTCGCTCGCCGGCTACCACGACCTGGCGACGCCTTTCCGGCAGACCGAGCTCGACGTCGCCCGCATCGGCGTCGAGCCGCGCCTGGCGATGCGCGTCTATCCCGGCGGCCACATGACCTACCTCGACGACGGCTCGCGGCCGCGCATCAAGGCCGACGTCGTCGTCTTCGTCGCGGCCGCCGCGTCGGGCGCCGCCGCGACTTCGATGCGAATGCCGCCGTCGTCGACGTCGGCACCGGGGCCGGCCGCCGGCGCGACGCGGGCGAGCGAAGCGCCGCCGCTACGCGCGGTCGCGGCGGCGGCCACCGCTACGCGCGATCGACCGGTCCTCGCCGAAGGCCCCTACGTGCCTGCGCCGCTGCGCATCGCACCGGCGGCGCCGTCGCCGCGCGGCGAGGCGCTGCGCGCGCTCGTCGAGCGCAAGATCTTCGAGCGAAGCGCCGACCCCTACCGGTAGACGTGCTCGCCGCGGTGGCTCTTCCAGGAGCTCTCGAGGTAGCTCGCGTCTTCGTCGTTCTTCGGCCGCACCGCCATGACGATGCCGCCGTCGCGGATCGCCTCGTCGTATTCCTTGACGCGCTCTTCGGGAATGCCCCAGCCGATCAGCGCGCCGACGACGCCGCCGGTCGCGGCGCCGGCGCCGGCTCCGGCGATTGCCGCAGCGAGCGGACCGGCGATGACGAGGCCGAGCCCCGGCAGGGTGACGGTCGTTCCGACGGCGGCGATCGCCGCGGCGATCGCGCCCAGGCTGCCGCCGATCGCGCCGCCGATGCCGGCGCCTTCGGCCGCCTTGTTGCCGAGCTCGGTCTCGACCGCCGCCGGCGTTCCGGCGAAGTAGCGCTTGCGCGTGTCGTCGGACATCATGACGTTGACGTCGTCGCTCGTGTAGCCGCGGTCGGCGATCGACTGGTAGGCGCGCTCGGCGCTGTCGCGGTCACGGAAGAGCCCCGTCAGCACCGGCTTGGTCATCGTCTCCATCGCTTCGCTCCTGATTGAATGCTGGAGAAGCGAAGCGTCGCAGACAGCCACCGACCTTTGCGCCGGAAGCTGCCGCTCCGCCGGGTCGTCCGGGCGGTGCCGGCAGCGTCGGGCGGCTCCTACACCCGGCGCCGGGCGGCGGGGGCGAGGAAGTGGCGCACCAGCGGCACGGTGAGCATCAGGCAGGCCGACGCGGCGAGCGCCATCGGCAGCATCGAGCCAGTTGCGTGCATCGTCCATGCCCCGGCGAGCAGCGCGACGTGGCCCGCCGCGTAGAGCTTCAGGGGCCGGGCGATCGGCTCGGAGTCGGGGCGTCGCATGGGGAATCTCCGGTGGCTCGCTGCCACGAGTGTGGCACTCGACGCGGCGCCGTGGACGCGCGCCGGCGGCCGGCCGCGTGTGCATTTCGCGGATGCGCCCGACACGACTCGGCGGCGCGTGCCTACGCCTCGCGCAAGCCGGCGGCGCGAGAGTGACCGCTGTCGTTCCCGCAGAGATCCGCCATGAAACCGCTGCTTCTCATTTCGCTCGTCGCCGCCGCCGCGCTCGCCGCGTGCGGCGATATCGCCACGCTTCCCGTCGCCGCAGGCTTCGGGCCCACCCCTCAGCTGCCGCCCCCGCACCCCACCTTGCTGCCGACGGTGCGCGTCGCTCCGGCCAGGGGCTGGGACGCCGGCGCCCGACCGGCCGCGGCGCGCGGAACGACGGTCGCCGCCTACGCTGCCGGCCTCGAGCATCCGCGCTGGGTCTACGTGCTGCCCAACGGCGACGTGCTCGTCGCCGAGACCAACGCGCCGCCCAAGCCGGAAGACGGCAAGGGCTTCAGAGGCTTCGTCATGCGCCAGCTGATGAAGCGCGCCGGCGCCGGAACGCCGAGCGCCAATCGCATCACCTTGCTGCGCGGCCTCAACGCCGACGGGACGGCGCAGATGCGAACGGTTTTTCTCGAGAACCTGAGCTCACCGTTCGGAATGGCGCTGGTCGGCAACGACTTCTACGTCGCCAATTCGGACGCGATCGTCCGCTTCCCGTACACCGAGGGGCAGACACACATCGACGCCGCCGGCACCCGGCTCGTCGACCTGCCGGCCGGGCCGATCAACCACCATTGGACCAAGAACCTGATCGCGAGCCCTGACGGGACCCAGTTGTACGCGACGGTCGGCTCGAACAGCAACGTCGGCGAGAACGGCCTAGCCGCCGAAGAAGGCCGCGCCGCGGTCTGGGAGATCGACCGCGCCAGCGGCGCGCACCGGATCTACGCGTCGGGCTTGCGCAACCCGAACGGCATGGCCTGGATCCCGGCCGGTACGGCGGGCAAGGTGACGCTGTGGACCGTCGCGAACGAGCGCGACGAGCTCGGCAGTGACCTCGTCCCCGACTACCTGACTTCGGTCCGCGACGGCGCGTTCTACGGCTGGCCGTTCAGCTACTACGGCCAGCACGTCGACACGCGCGTCGCGCCGCCGCATCCCGAGAAGGTCGCCGAGGCGATCGCTCCGGACTACGCGCTCGGCCCGCACACGGCATCGCTCGGCCTCGCCTCGTCGGCCGGGACGACGCTGCCCGGGCGGTTCGCCAACGGCGTGTTCGTCGGCCAGCACGGCTCGTGGAACCGCAACCCGCCGAGCGGCTACAAGGTGATCTTCATCCCCTTTGCCGACGGCAGGCCGCAGGGCGAGCCGATCGACGTGCTGAGCGGATTCCTCAGCGCCGACGGCGACGCCTACGGCCGGCCGGTCGGCGTCGCGATCGACAAGAGCGGGGCGCTGCTCGTCGCAGACGACGTCGGCAACACGATCTGGCGCGTCAGCCCGACGCCGTCGGTCGCGCAGCGCTGAGCCGTCATCTACTTGCGGACGTTGTCGAGCGCCGGCGGCGCGTTGAAGCCGAGCTCCTCGGCGCGCGCCTCGTACGGCGCGGCGAGCGCGGGCTGATCGCTCTTGCGGTAGTGCACGGCCAGCTCGTAGCTCGCCGGCCCGTTGCCGAGCGCCGCCGAATACTGCAGCCAGCCGATGTAGCGCGACGGATTGGCCTCGAGGCCGCCCTCGCCGTCGCGGTAGAAGTGGGCGATCCGCTCGGCCGCGTCCTTGTCGGCGAGCGCGGCCTTGCGCAGGTCGACGTGCAGCGCCGGCCCGCCGCGAACGGTGAAGTCGTAGCGATAGAGACGGATATCGCTGCGCTCGAGCAGGCGCTTGGTCTTGCGCGCAACGTCGAGATCGGCCCGCGCTGCCGCGGCCGCCGGGCCCTGCGGATAGCTGCTCGCGTAGCGCTCGGCGACGCCGACGATGTCGGCCGGCCAGCGCGCCTCCTGGAGCTGCTCGCGCAAGGTGCTTTCGGGGGGTGCTGCCGGGGTCGCGGCGCCGGCCACTCCGACCAGGGCACAGGCGAAGAAGGCGGCGGCGAAGGCGCGGCGGGAGGTCGTCCTCGAGGTCATCGGCTGCACGGGGCTCTCATTTCTTGGTCTGCGACCAGTCCTTCACCGCGGCGAGGGTCTTCTCGACGTGGCGGCTTGGGTTCAGGCTTTGATAGTCGTAGATCACCTTGCCGTTCGGCGCGATCACGTAGGAGATGCGGTTGGCGTAGTCTGGACGCAGCGCCATCACCGCGTCGTAGGACTTCATGATGCTTTGCGAGTTGTCGGAGGCGACCGGAAACCTCCCCTGGCAGGCCTGCACGGAGAACTTGCCGAGGGTGTCGATATCGTCGCTCGAAACGCCGATCACCGTCGCGCCCAGGGACTCGAACTTCGCGATGGATTCCGCGAATTCGTGCGCCTCGATCGAGCAGCCGACGGAGAAGGCCGCCGGGAAGAAGTAGAGCACCACCGGTCCCTTGGCGAGCGAGTCGGCGAGGCTGAACTTGAAGACCTTGCCGGCCAGGGCGGCCTGCGCTGTAAAGTTTGGCGCTGCATCCCCGACATCCAGAGCTGCGTACGACGAGGTGGTCACCGAGAGCATGAACATCATGGACGCTAGAAATCTCTTCATGGCAGGCTCCTGTCAGGCGCGTTCTTCATCTTACGAGAAACGGCTCGGCGGCGACGGATACGGCCGCTCGGCCCTGCTGGATGTGGGTACGGCCGCCGCGCGCAACTTCGCGGCCGGAACCCGCCGGGCCGCCGCCATGCTGGCGCTCGCCGCCGGCCTGGCCGGCTGCGGCACGTTGCCGGTCAACTACGGCCGCATCGACGCGATCGCCCTGCCGCCCAATCCGGAAAGCCCGCTGGTCAAGATCACGGCAACCTCGCTGCCGGCACCGGACCAGACCGGCATCCGCCTGCTGCCGCTCGGCGCCTTCTCGCTCGACACCCGCCTGCAGCTCGCGCAGCGCGCCTCGACCTCGCTCGACGTCCAGTACTACCAGCTCGAGAACGACGCGACCGGACGGCTCCTCATCACGGCGCTGCGCGACGCCGCGGTGCGCGGCGTGCGCGTGCGCCTGATCGTCGACGACCTGTACACGACGCACTCGGATCCGCTGCTGCGCAACCTCGCTGCCTATCCGAACGTCGAGGTGCGCCTGTTCAACCCGTTCTGCTGCAACCGCTCGGCCGGCGTCGCCGGGCGCTACGCGGCGTCGATCTTCGACTTCGGGCGCCTCAACCACCGCATGCACAACAAGATGTTCATCGCCGACAGCGTGATGGCGGTGGCCGGCGGCCGAAACATCGCCGACGAGTATTTCCTGCGCAGCTCGGAATCGAATTTCGTCGACATGGACGCCTTCGTCATGGGCGCCGTCGTCAAGGACATGTCGACGATCTTCGACCGCTACTGGAACAGCGAAGTCGTCTATCCGATCGAGTCGATCGGCGAGCCGCTCGGCGACAAGGCCGCGCGGCAGAAGGCCTTCGACGCGATGCTGGCGAGCTACCCGCCGTCGCCGCCCGCCGATCCGCCGGCGGTCGACGTCCTCGGCTACGGTCCGCTGAGCGAGGATCTCGATTCCGGCCAGGTCGGCCTGCAGTGGGGCCACGCTCGCGCCTTCGCCGACCCGCCGGAAAAGCTCCTGTCGATGACGCCGAAGGTCGCCTACGAGATGAGCGTCACGAACAACGTGATGATGCAGGTCTGGCAGGCCAAGAGCGACCTGGTCCTGACCTCGCCCTACATGATCCCGGGCGACATGGGAATGGCGTCGATCCGCAGGCTCGAGGACGAGAAGGTCAAGGTGACCGTCATCACCAATTCGCTCGCCGCCACCGACGAGCCGCTCGTCCACAACGGCTACGCGCGCTATCGCCCGGCGATGCTGAAGGCCGGCGTCGACCTCTACGAGCTCAGCCCGACGCGCACGCAGCACACGATGCGCCTCGGCATGTTCGGCACCTCGCTCGGGCGACTGCACGCGAAGACGGCGGTGATCGACAAGCACCTGATCTTCATCGGCTCGATGAACCTCGATCCGCGCTCGGCCAGCACCAACACCGAGTTCGGCATGTTCATCGACAGCGCGGCGCTGGCCAAGGAGCTGCTGCGCGTCATCAACATCAGCAAGCTCGAAGGCGCGTATCGGGTGCGCCTCGAGCCGAAGAGCGACAAGCTGGAATGGCTGACGCTCGAGGACGACAAGGAAGTGATCCTGACCGTCGAGCCCGAGTCGTCGTTCTGGCTGCGCATGCACAACATGCTGCTCGGCTGGTTCGTCTCCGACCAGCTTCTTTGACGACGGGGCGGCGCGGCACAATCGCTGCGTGCGTCGCCCGGGCACCGCCCTCCTTCCGTTTGCCCTCGCCGCGCTCAGCCTCGCGGCGGCGGGCGGGGGCGCGTTCGCCGCCCAGGTCTGCGAGCTGAACGGCAATCACGACAACGGCAGGCAAGGTCGTTCGCGACGACGAGTCTACGAAGGCGGATCACGAAAGGCGGTGGGACGATGAACAACGCAAACGAAAACGCGACCCGGGAGTTCGACTACCTGATCATCGGCGGCGGCTCGGCCGGCTGCGTGCTCGCGGCGCGGCTCAGCGAAGATCCTGCGGTCAGCGTCGGCCTGCTCGAGGCCGGGCCGGTCGACAAGAGCGTGCTCATCCACTGCCCGGCGGGCCTTGCGGTGCTGGCGAAGAACGGCGCCGCCAACTGGGCGTTCGAGACGGTGCCGCAGCCCGGCCTGAACGGGCGCCGCGGCTACCAGCCGCGCGGCAAGGTGCTCGGCGGGTCGAGCTCGGTCAACGCGATGATCTACATCCGCGGCCAGCGCGAGGACTACGACGCCTGGGCGGCGCAGGGCAACGCCGGCTGGGGCTGGGACGACGTGCTGCCGTACTTCAAGCGAGCCGAGCACAACGAGCGCGGCGCCGACGCCTGGCACGGCACGGGCGGCCCGCTCAACGTCATGGATCTGCGCAGCCCGAATCGCTTCGGGCCGATCTTCGTGCATGCCGCGAACGAGGCGGGGTACGCGAGCAATCCCGACTTCAACGGCGAACGCCAGGAAGGCGTCGGCGTCTACCAGGTGACGCACAAGAACGGCGAACGCTTCAGCGCCGCCAAGGGCTACCTCACGCCGAACCTCGGCCGGCCGAACCTCGCCGTCGTCACCGACGCACAGGCGACGCGCATCCTAATCGAGGACGGGCGGGCGTCCGGCGTCGAGGCGCGGGTCGGCAACCGGATGCGGACCTTTCGCGCCCGGCGTGAAGTGCTGCTCACGGCCGGCGCGCTGCAGTCGCCGCAGCTCCTCATGCTCTCGGGAATCGGCCCGGGCCCGCACCTGCGCGAGCGCGGCATCGCCGTGCGGCGCGAGCTGCCCGGAGTCGGCCGCAACCTGCACGATCACATCGACGTCGTCCAGGTGTTCGACGCGCCGCGCCTGAAGGACCTGTTCGGCCTGTCGTTCACCGGCGTGGTCAACGTGATCAAGGGCATCTTCGAATGGCGGCGGCAGCGCAGCGGCATGCTGACGACGAACTTCGGCGAGGCGGGCGGCTTCGTCCGCAGCCGACCCGAGGAGGAGCGGCCCGACCTGCAGTTCCATTTCGTCATCGGCAAGCTCGTCGACCACGGCCGCAAGACCGTCTTCGGCCACGGCTATTCGTGCCACGTCTGCCTGCTCCGGCCGAAGAGCCGCGGCAGCGTGACCCTCGCCAGCAGCGACCCGCTCGCGGCGCCGGCGATCGACCCGAACTTCCTGGCCGAGCGCGACGACGTCGAGCGCCTGGTGCGCGGCTTCAGGATCATGCGCCGCATCCTGGCCCAGCCCGCTCTCGCGAATCACGGCGCGCGCGAGCTCGCGGCGTCGGCCGGGGCGCAGAACGACGCCGAGATCGAGGCCTTCATCCGCAGCCACGCCGACACGATCTACCACCCGGTCGGCACGTGCCGCATGGGCTCGGGGCCGCTCGACGTCGTCGACGCCGAGCTGCGCGTACGCGGCGTGCAGGGCCTGCGCGTCGTCGACGCGTCGATCATGCCGCAGGTCGTCAGCGGCAACACGAACGCGCCGACGATCATGATCGCCGAGAAGGCGGCCGACCTGATCAAGGCGGCCGCGAAGGGGCCTGCCGCCGCGGCCGGGGCGACTCCCGAAAGCGCCGTCGCGGCAGCGTGATGAAGACGCGCGCCGCCGTCGCCTGGGCCGCCGGCCGGCCGCTGACAATCGAAAGCGTCGACCTCGACGGGCCGAAGGCCGGCGAAGCGCTCGTCGAGGTGAAGGCGACGGGCATCTGCCACACGGACTGGTTCACGCTGTCGGGCGAGGACCCGGAGGGCCTGTTCCCGGCGATCCTCGGCCACGAGGGCGCGGGCGTCGTCGTCGAGGTCGGCGCCGGAGTGACGAGCGTGGCGCCGGGCGATCACGTCATCCCGCTCTACACGCCCGAGTGCCGGCAGTGCAAGTTCTGCCTGTCGCGCAAGACCAACCTGTGCCAGAAGATCCGCACCACGCAGGGCAAGGGACTGATGCCCGACGGGACGAGCCGCTTCAGCATCGGCGGGAGGCCGCTGCTCCACTACATGGGGACGTCGACCTTCGCCAACCACATCGTCGTTCCCGAGATCGCGCTGGCGAAGATCCGCCCCGACGCGCCCTTCGACGTCGTCTGCTACATCGGCTGCGGCGTGACGACGGGCGTCGGCGCCGTGCTCTTCACGGCCAAGGTCGAGGCCGGCGCCAACGTCGTCGTCTTCGGCCTGGGCGGGATCGGCCTCAACGTCGTGCAGGGCGCCAGGATGGTCGGCGCCGACAGGATCATCGGCGTCGATCTCAACCCGGGCCGCGAAGCGATGGCGCGCAAGTTCGGGATGACGCACTTCATCGATCCGAACAGCGTGGCGAACGTCGTCGACAGGGTCGTCGAGTTGACCGACGGCGGCGCCGACTACAGCTTCGAGTGCATCGGCAATACGGCGACGATGCGCCAGGCGCTCGAGTGCTGCCACAAGGGCTGGGGCCAGTCGATCATCATCGGCGTCGCGCCGGCCGGCGCCGAGATC
>JGI24140J50213_10000206_pt1 | contig 27762 bp, 21 predicted proteins | sample BarGraIncu00222A_FD_50213 | JGI IMG/M metagenome (IMG submission 50213)
TTTGTCGGTAGGCATCTGTTTGTTTCAGAATGACTAAAGCACCCTAATTAAGAAAATATGATTGAGTTTGATCGGTTTACGCTGAATAATGGACTTAAAGTTATTGTGCACCGGGATGCCACAACACCTTTGGTTTCGATGAATATACTGTATAATGTCGGTTCACGTGATGAAGATCCTGAGAAGACGGGGTTTGCACATCTTTTTGAACATCTGATGTTTGGTGGTTCTGTTAATATTAAGAAATATGATGAGCCGCTTGAAAGAGTGGGAGGTGAGAATAATGCATTCACTAACAGCGATGTCACAGACTTTTATCTGACCGTTCCGAAACAAAATTTGGAGACGGCTTTCTGGCTGGAATCGGACAGGATGTTGAATCTGGCATTTTCTAAGAAAAGCCTTGAGGTACAGCGTAACGTTGTGATTGAAGAGTTTAAGCAAAACTATCTGAACAAACCATATGGCGATACATGGTTGTTGTTAAGGCCTTTGGCATATACAACACATCCTTATCAATGGTCAACTATTGGTAAAAGCATAGAGCCCATCCAGAATGCGACAATGGATGATGTGACTGACTTTTATGCACGTTTCTATAATCCAAACAACGCGATTATGGTTCTGGCTGGCAATACTACTGTTGAAGAGGTCAAGGAACTGTCCATGAAATGGTTTGGACCTATTCCTGCAGGTGAGGAGGTGGTGAGAAATCTTCCGGTTGAGCCAGTTCAGACCGAGCCACGGATACTGACTGTTGAACGTGAAGTTCCTCTCGATTGTATTTACAAGGCTTATCACATGTGCGGAAAGATGGATGATGATTATCCGATCATTGATCTTTTGAGTGATATGCTTTCGAATGGAAATTCGTCAAGATTGTATCAGTCGCTGATTAAGGAACAACAATTGTTTAGCGATATCAATGCTTTTCTGACCGGGGATGAGGACGGTGGGCTGCTTGTTGTAACCGGGAAACTGATCCAGGGAGTGACAATGGAAAAAGCAGAAGCTGCCATTCTTGAGGAGTTAAACAGATTGAAAACCAATCTTGTAAATGGAGATGAGCTTCATAAAGTAAAAAATAAGGTAGAGTCTTTGATTGCTTTTACTGAGATGCGGATTCAGGAACGGGCGCTTAACCTTGCTTATTCTGAACATCTGGGAGATATCAATATGGTCAATACGGATATTGACAGGTACAGAGCTGTAACCCCTGAACAGATTCGCACTTTAGCAAATCAGATCTTGCGACCTGAAAACTGTTCTACCCTCTATTATCTGGCGAAAAAATAAAAATCATTGCACTGAAACAGTTGGTTACCTTTAAAAATGTTTAATTAAAGCTTTTATGACAACGATAAACAGAAAACAAAAACCCGATATATTTGAAATAACTACAGATCACAAAGTTGTGGAATTGATTACACCTCAGACGTTCACGCTGGATAATGGAATTAAGGTCTATGTAATCAATGCAGGAGTTCAGGAACTGGCTCATGTGGAGTTTATTTTTAATGCCGGAATCTGGCATCAGGACAAGCCGTTTACTGCAATGTCGACAAACGACCTGATGAAAGAGGGATCACATAATATGACCGGACGTCAGATTGCTGATGAACTGGATTATTATGGAGCCTATCATGAGTCTTCGACAGAAAAGGATTCTGCGTTTCAAGCACTGTATACGCTAACCAAATATTTACCGGAAACGTTGAAGGTGATGGAGGAGATTATAAAGCGTCCTCGTTTTGAAAAGGAGGAAATCGATATTTATGTCCGTAAAAAATATCAGGGATTGTTGGTTCAGATGGAGAAGGTTGACTATCTGGCACGGATCCATTTCGGAGAATTATTATATGGATCTAAGCATCCTTATGGTCGTTGGGCCGGACCTGAAGACATTAAAGGCATTAATCGGGATAATATTCTGAAGTTTCATCAGCAATATTATCGTTCATCAAATTGTTATATCGTCGTTGCCGGAAAAATCGAAGAGTCGATTATTGGGCTGCTGAATAAATATTTTGGAGGAAATGACTGGGATGGACCTGCAATTGCGGAAGACACTTTATTTGAAGTTCAGTCGGCAACCGATTTTACCCATCACATTGAAAAACCTGATGCATTGCAGGCAGCATTGCGAATTGGAAAAGTGTTGTTTAACAGAACGCATCCTGATTTTCCGGGTATGCATGTGCTGAACACCATTTTGGGAGGGTACTTTGGTTCAAGATTGATGACCAACATTCGTGAAGAGAAGGGGTTGACGTATGGCATTGGTTCGGGACTTATCTCTTTAAAGCATTCAGGATATTTTTTTATTTCGAGTGAAGTTGGAACTGATGTTGCTGATGTTGCAATGAATGAGATCTTCAAAGAAATAGCGCTTTTGCAAAAAGAACCGGTGAGTAAGGCCGAACTTAATCTTGTCAGGAATTATCTGGGAGGAACTTTTTTAAGGGCTGTGGATGGTCCGTTCTCGCTGGCAGATCGTTTCAGGGATATTCATGAACACGACCTGGGCATTGACCATTATTTCCGGTTGCTGGATACCATTCAGAAAATCACTCCTGAGGAGATTATGGATCTGGCGAATCGTTACCTCAATATTGATTCACTATACAGGCTTAAAGTCGGTAAATAAATGGATTGATTTTAACTGAAGTATGCATACCATTTTTTCTTAACTTTGCAGTTAAATATTCAGGAAATCATATGTCGGATTATTCAGAAAAGTTCCTAGGAGAAGGCCTGACTTACGACGATGTTTTGCTCGTTCCGTCATATTCGGAAGTGCTTCCACGTCAGGTTGATACCACCACTCTGTTTTCAAAAAACATTAAGTTGAACATACCAATTGTGTCTGCATCGATGGATACCGTTACTGATTCTACTATGGCTATTGCCATGGCTCAGGAGGGTGGAATCGGAGTCTTACACAAGAGCATGACTATCGAAGAGCAAGCCAACGAAGTGCGTAAGGTGAAAAGAGCCGAAAATGGCATGATTCTCGACCCAATAACACTACCGGAGACTGCCGTTGTAGAAGATGCATTGGTGATAATGCGCGATTATAAAATCGGAGGAATTCCGGTTGTAAATGCTAACCGTGAACTTGTTGGGATTGTCACAAACCGCGACCTTCGTTTTGAACGACGTCTTGACAAACCTGTTTCTGAAGTCATGACCAAAGAAAATCTGATCACCGTTGCAGAATTTACAACCTTTGATAAAGCTGAAGTAATTCTGCAACAATATAAGATTGAAAAGCTTCCTGTTGTTGATAAAAACAACAAACTGATAGGACTGATCACCTATAAAGACATTATTAAAATTAAAGCAAGGCCAAATGCATGTAAAGACAGCTTTGGTCGTCTGCGTGTTGCAGCTGCTGTCGGAGTTACCAGTGACACTCTTGAAAGAGTTGCAGCATTGGTTGCAGCAGGTGTTGATGCGATAAGTATTGACACTGCACATGGTCATTCGGTGAATGTCATCGAGATGGCAAAGAAAATCAAGGAAGCTTATCCAAATGTTGATTTAGTTGTTGGTAATATCGCCACCCCTGAAGCAGCCATCGCATTGAAAGAGGCAGGAGCTGATGCAGTTAAGGTCGGTATTGGTCCGGGTTCGATATGTACTACACGTATTATTGCAGGCGTTGGGGTTCCTCAGCTTACAGCTGTTTATAATGTAGCTCAGGCATTGCAAGGAAGTGGAATTCCGGTTATTGCTGATGGCGGTGTTCGTTATACAGGAGATATTGTAAAAGCCCTGGCAGCAGGTGGAAATTCTGTCATGTTGGGTTCGCTTTTTGCAGGTGTGGATGAATCACCCGGGGAGGCAATTATATTTGAAGGCCGTAAATTTAAGACCTACCGTGGAATGGGTTCGATAGAAGCCATGCAGAAAGGTTCGAAAGACAGATATTTTCAGGATGCTGAAGATGATATCAAAAAGCTTGTACCGGAAGGTATTGTAGGTCGTGTTCCATATAAAGGATCTCTGTCGGAAGTTGTCCACCAATTGGTTGGTGGTCTGAGAGCTGGGATGGGATATACCGGATCAGCAAATATTGAGGATTTACAGAAAGCTAAATTCATTAAAATCACCAACGCAGGTATACAGGAAAGTCATCCACACGATGTGACCATCACTTCCGAAGCACCGAATTATAGCCGATAATGATAACTTCTTCAAGGTATACACCGACATTTTCATACAACATCTATATTATCCTATTGGGGTGTATGTTTATGTCGTTCAATGCAGTAGCACAAGTAAAAGAAGATTCTGTTTTATTGACCATCGGGGGAGATAAAATTACTGTTTCAGAAGTAATGTCTCTTTATCGTAAAAATAATGTCAAGGGATCCGTTCCAGACAAGAAATCATTTGCTGAATACCTCGAGCTTTTTATCAATTACAAATTAAAAATTCGCCAGGCTAATGATCTTAAAATGGATACTATGCTGGCGTATAAGAATGAATTTCAATATTACAGGAGTCAATTGGCTCAGCCCTATATGACGGATGAGGCAATGAGTAATCTACTTACCCATGAGGCCTATGACCGGAAACTTAAAGATATCAGGGCCAGCCATATTTTGGTGAAACTAGATATCAATGCTTTACCTGAAGATACGTTGATTGCCTATAATAAAATATTGTCTATTAGGCAACGGATATTGAATGGTGAAGACTTTGGAAAGGTTGCTGCCGAGGTATCGGATGACATCAGTGCACGTGATCAGAAGGATGGAGCCAAAATTGTACCGGGTAATAAGGGCGATTTAGGATACTTTACAGTCTTTGATATGATTTATCCCTTCGAAACTGCCGCTTATACAACTGAAGTCGGTAAAGTTTCATTGCCTGTAAGAACTGATTTTGGATATCACCTTGTAAAAGTAAATAGTGTAAAACCAGCAATAGGAGAGGTGTTGATTTCTCATATTCTGTTCAGCTTTGACGATAATCCTTCACATGCAGATTCTATTGCTGTCAAAAAGAAAGTTGATTCAATATTCCTTAAGGTTAAAAGAGGTGAAGATTTCGCCTTGCTTGCACGTAATTTTTCAGATGACCGGACAACGGCAACTAAGGGAGGGTTACTTCCCTGGTTTGGCTCAAACCGTATGGTGCCTGAGATCATTGATGCAGTTGATGGATTGAAACCGGGACAATATAGTCAGCCATTTTTGTCATCTTTTGGTTGGCATATTATCAAAGTGATTGAAAGAAAACCAATCGGTACTTTTAATGATATAAAAGATGTATTGCGTCAGAAAGTGAGCAAAGGAGACAGGTTAGAGACATTGAATCAATATTTTATCGAGAAATTAAAGAAAAGGTATGATTATAAAGCTGATCTAAAGGCGTTGGAGAAGGTGAGTGCTTCGCTTACAGATTCTGTATTCGCCGGGAAATGGAAAGTACCTGCTCCTAAAAAGTTAACGAAAAGACTTTTTTCTTTTGACGGACAAACATATACTCAACAAGATTTAGCCGATTATATCGCATCAAATCAACCGATCAGGAAAAAGATGGATAGAAAACAATATGCTTCTATTCGCTTCAATTCATTTGTTAACAAGGAAATACTTGATTATGAGGATCATCACCTTGAGGAACGATATCCCGAATTTAAAGATTTGTTGAAAGAATATCACGATGGATTACTGGTTTATGCATTGACTGATTTGAACGTATGGTCTAAGGCAGAGACAGATACAATCGGACTTCGCTCCTTTTATGAGCAGAACAAGAATAATTATATGATGGATAAGCGTCTGGATGCTTCTGTGTATACAGTATACAATTCTACACGCATTGAAAAGGTCCGGGCGATGGTTTTAAAAGGCGATGCTGAAGAAGAAATCTTAAAAAGTTATAATTCTGATACAAACAAAGTTGTAACAGTCGAACATCACATGTATCTTCGTGGCGAAAGTCCGGTTACAGATCTTATCGATTGGAATGAAGGCTTAAGTAGGAATGTGGATACTGATGGAACCACAACATTTGTGATGGTTCATAAGGTAATTCCACCAATGCCAAAGCCGTTGAAAGATATTCGGGGAATTGTTGTAGCTGATTATCAGAGTTATCTGGAAAAGTCATGGATGAGTGGATTGAGGGTTAAATACACTTGTTCTGTTAATAAAGATGTTTTAGGACTCATACAAAAAGATTTAAAGTGAGAAGGATTCTGGTCATAGGGGTATTATTGATTGGGCTTGTTGGGTGTCGTTTTTTTAAAAAAAGTGAACCAATAGGGCAACCCGTTGCCAGAGTTTTTGATAAATACCTCTATTATTCTGATTTGAAAGGTGTGGTTTCTCCGGGAACCAGTTCAGAAGACAGCGTTGAAGCGGTAAAAAATTATATTAATAATTGGATCAGGCAGGAATTACTTGCCCACCATGCCGAATCAAATTTACCCGATGATCAGAAGGATTTTACTAATGAACTGGAAGCTTATCGCAGATCTTTAGTCATCTATAAGTTTGAAACTGAATACATCAAACAGAAATTTGACACGGTCATTCCGGAAGCGGATATTAAAAAATACTACGAAGAAAATAAGGATAATTTTAAACTGAGGGAAAACATTTGCAAAGCAGTTTGGGCCCAGTTTCCGGTAACATATCCGGCAGCTAGTCTGAATAAAATCAAAAAGCTGTTCAGTAATGGAAGTGTGAGTAAACTGGAGGAAGCATGTTCGGGAAAGGCTACTAATTATGATGTTTCAGATACAGCCTGGATTTCATTCAATGATTTAACTGCGCATGTACCAATCCAAACCGATAATCCTGAGGAATATATAAAGAAAAATAAGTTTACTGAACTCCGCGATTCTACCAGTATTTATCTGGTTCGTTTTACGAGTAATCAGAATCGTGAAGCGACTTCACCATTGAATTTTGAAAGAGAAAATATTCGAAGCCTGTTACTGAATAAACGCAGGTTACTGGTTTTGGATATATTGGAAAAAGATCTCTTTGATAAAGGTACCAAGGATAAGGATTTTGAAATTCTTACCCCGGTTAAATCAAAGAATAAGAAGTGATTGAAAACTAATATTTGATAAATCTTATTACCCCGAATGAAGAAACTATTGATAGCTATTATTGGTTTGCTGTTGACAGCTAATGCAGCCCTCGCACAGACCCAACCTGATACACTGAAGCTGAAACAACCGGTTCAAAAAAGACTGATTGATCAGATTGTTGGTGTTGTTGCTACCCGTCCGATCCTTGAATCTGATCTTGTTGATCCGGAGGATCCGGATGCAATAAAGAATGAATCCATGTCTGCCAGATGCAAGCTGCTGGAGAATATGATTCTCATGAAAATGTTGATCAACAAAGCAGAACTCGATTCATTGACAGTTGATGACTCCGAAGTTGATCAGCGGCTTGACAAGAAATTGGCTTATACTTTAAGGGTAGCAGGATCTCAGGAAAAGTTGGAGCAAATTTATCACAAGTCTATGGCTGCATTTAAGGCAGAAATGATGATTCCCATGAAGGAAGAAGCTATGGCCGAGAAGGCAAAGGATAAGGTTGTTGAAAATGTTAAAATTACTCCATCTGAAGTAAAGGCTTTCTTTAACAGAATCCCTGCCGATAGTTTACCCAAAGTTGGGACTATTTATGAAATTGCGCATATTGTTGTTGAACCTGCAATCGATCCAACTGAATTATCAGAGGCACGAAATAAAATAAAAGGATTAAGGGACAGAATTCTTGCCGGTGCAAGCTTTTCTTCTTTAGCGCTTATCTATTCGGATGACCCCGGATCGGCAACAAAGGGTGGTGAACTTGGTTTATTTAACCGTGGAACCATGGCTCCAGAATTTGAAGCTGCTGCATTCTCATTAAAGAAGAAAGGCGATGTAAGTGAAATTATTAAAACTTCATTTGGATATCATATTATTCAATTGATTGAGCGAAAAGGAGAATTTGTTAACGCGCGACATATCTTAATTACACCTAGGGTATCACCGGTTGAACTTGATAAAGCAGGGAGAAAACTCGACAGTATTGCTGATCTCATTCAAAAAGACTCTATCAAATTTGATGTTGCTGCCAGAAAATTTTCTACCGACAAATCATTTGTTAATAATGGTGATATGATCAATCCAACAACACTTAACACCAAGTTTAGTGAGAACGATCTTGACCCTACTATGATTGCGATTCTTGATAAAATGAAGATCGGTGAAGTAACCAGGCCAATGCCAATGGATACAGAAGATAAACGCAAAGCATATCAGATTATAATGCTCAAATCAAAGAGTAAGCCACACGTTGCAACATTGAATACTGATTATGATATTTTTCAGAATATGGGTTTGATGACTAAGAAAAATGAGGCACTTGAGAAGTGGGCCATGGAAAAAGTCAAAACCACTTACATAAAAGTTAACGATAAATATAAGGAATGCGATTTTTATAAAAGATGGTTTAAATAACCTGACAGTGTATCAATTCTGAAATGGAAAATGGGAAAAGCCGTTCAAGGAGTCAAATCTTTGTGCGGCTTTTTTGTTTTATTGTTCTTTTTCAAAGGTTAAAAGTATCTTAATTCGTTTTAAATTATGGCTAAATCGATAAATCATGTCCATTAATTTCTGAATTATTTGTAATTTAGTCGCGTATTAACTAACCCTTATACTAAATCAAACTATGAAGAAAAAAATTATTGCCGGATCAATTCTATTGGCAATCATTATCGCAATAGTATATTTTGCAAACAGAAATAAAAAAGACACCGGTGAAATTATTGTGTCCGTTAAAAAAGGTGATTTCATTGTAAATGTCGCAACTACAGGAGAATTAGTTGCTTTGAAATCCACTCCGATAAAGGGTCCAGATGGCTTACGCGAATTCAGGATATTTGATCTCAAGATAAGCGATATCATTGCAGATGGGAGTGTTGTAAAGAAAGGTGATTACATAGCCACACTTGATAAGACAGATATCACTACAAGAATAAAAGATAATGAACTTGATTTGGATAGACTTGAATCACAGCTTATCACAACCCGCCTGGATACTGCGTTAACAATGCGTGGTGCCAGGGAAGAATTAATCAACTTCATGTTCGATGTTGAAGGGAAAAAGATTACCTGCGATCAATCTATTTATGAACCACCAGCATCACAGCGACAAGCAAAAATTGAGCTTGAAAGATCTATACGTACTTACGAACAAGCTGGCCGAAATTTTAAACTGAAGTTAGCAAAGTCTAATGCCAACATGGCTGATATTCAACGTGCTTATAACTTAAGTAAAGGGCATTATGATAAGATGACACAACTGATCAACGATTTTATTGTCAAAGCTCCTCAGGATGGTATGGTTGTCCAAAAACGCAATTGGGATGGTTCCAAACAAGGTATAGGGACGACCATGAGTGGTTGGGACAATGTTGTTGCTGAAATGCCGGAACTCAAGCAAATGATATCTAAAACTTATGTAAATGAAATAGATGTCAGTAAAGTAAAAGTAGGTCAGAAAGCTGAGATACGCGTAGATGCTTTTCCTGACAAACGTTTTAGTGGTATCGTTCAAAGTGTTGCCAATGTCGGCGAAAGAATGCGTAATTCGAATGCAAAAGTATTTGAGGTTATTGTAAAAGCTACTTCGGTAGATTCATTACTTCGGCCAGCTATGACTACTCAGAATCTGATTACTACATGGACAAAAAAGAGTGTTCGATCTATCCCTATTGAAAGTGTTCATTCAATTAATGGAATTTCATATGTTTTCAGAGGTAACAAGACGCGTCAGGAAGTTAAACTGGGACAGAGCAATGATAATGAGATTATTGTTTTAGATGGTTTATTTGATAACGACAAAGTTTATTTAAATCCACCCGAAAAAGCTGAAGAGTGGAATCTCGTACGCCTTACAAAAACGCAACAATAAGCTATGGAGTCACAAAGATTTTTGTATAATATCAACAATGCTTTAGACGCCTTTTTGCTCAATCGCGTACGTTCTTTTCTCACTGCATTAGGAATCATTTTTGGAGTTGCTGCTGTAATTTCTATGTTGGCAATTGGAAATGGTGCAAGGCAGGAAATTCTGGATCAGATTAAAATGGTGGGGGTGAATAATATCATCATTATGCCAAGGCAGGCCAATCAAACTCAGGACGATGCGAGCGCTGCTGCAAATAATAACCAGCAGGCAGCAGGTACTAAAGCAGTTGCTACTGAAAAGGATAAAAATGGATCTACTTTTTCGACCGGTCTGACTTTAAAAGATGCCGAGAGTATTCAGAAAATAATTCCAACCGTATTAAGGGTTAGCCCTGAAATCACTTATAATGTTGACTTTGTACAGCAAGGTGTAAAAGGTGATGGAATGGTGACTGGTGTTACAAATGAATACTTTAAAGTATTTAATATAGGTGTTTCAAAAGGAGGATTATTTACCGATAATGAAATTGATAAGGGAAGCCCTGTATGTATTATTGGTCCTGCAATTGAATCCAGGTTTTTCAATAAAGGAAGCGCGGTGGGTAGTTTCATTCGATGTGGAGGTGTTTGGTTTCGAATTATTGGTGTAATTAAACAGCAATTAATTCATTCAACTCAAAAGAATAAACTGGGCATTACGGATACCGAGAAAACTGTATTTGTTCCGATTAAGGCTGTTTTGCTTCGTTTTCTGGATAGGTCATTTACTGATATCGGAAGTGTCCGTGGAGGTGGTGGATATAGAGTTACCGGTAGTCGTGCAGCACAATTGATTTTGAACATGAATTTTAAGCCAAATTCAGGTGATGCCAGTAGTATTGATCAGATTGATAAACTAGTGGTCCAGGTAAAAGAAAGTTCACAATTAGGTCCAACTAATGATATTCTGACTCAGATGTTGAAACGTCGTCACGGTAACAATGAGGATATCGAAATCAAGGTTCCCGAATTATTGCTCAAACAGGAACAACGAACCAAAGATATTTTTAACATTGTACTTGGAGCAATTGCAGGAATTTCACTCATTGTAGGTGGTATTGGTATCATGAACATCATGTTAGCATCTGTAATGGAACGCACCAAAGAAATCGGTATAAGAATGGCTATTGGTGCACGACGCACAGATATAACAATGCAGTTTATATCTGAAGCAGTAATTATCAGTGTGATTGGTGGTTTAATAGGAATACTTCTGGGTGTTATCATTGCGAAAACAATTACTCAATTCACAGGAATACAAACTATTATTTCGTTATCGTCTATTTTTATATCATTCGGGGTTTCAGCATCAATCGGAATCATATTTGGATATATGCCTGCAAAACGGGCTGCTATGCAAGACCCTGTTTCTTCACTTCGCTATGAATAACACGCTTTCTACTACTATGAAAATAAAATATTTAGTTCTTGGTCTGATACTATTCTTTTCTTCCGGAGTTACATTGGCACAACGTCAGACAATGAGTTTAACACTTGCTGAAGTAATTGATATTGCCCAAAAGCAATCTCCTGATGCCTTACAGGCAAAGAATCGTTTTCTTGGAAGCTATTGGCAATTTCGTACATTTCAAGCTGGATTTATGCCTGCATTATCGCTTAGCGCTACATTACCCAGGTTTTCCAGAAGCATTAATCCGGTAACTCAGGGGGACGGATCAATAAAATATATTGAACAATCTCAATCTACCGCAACTTTAGGCTTATCATTGACACAAAACCTTTCTATGACAGGAGGGCAATTGTTTATGACTTCAGATCTTCAGCGTTTAGATTTTTTTACAAATCCTACTTCTACGAACTATTCAGCTAATCCTGTATCTATAGGAATTCGTCAACCTTTGTTTAAATTCAATGATTTTAAATGGCAACGTAAAATCGAGCCACTTCGCTATCAAGAAGCTGAAAAGAAGCTGATAGAAGATCGTGAACAAATTGCACTCACAGCGGTCAGTATGTTTTTTGATTTGCTTTCAACCCAAATAAGCATGAAAGTGCAAATGACCAACCTTGCAAATAATGATACACTTTATAAGATTGCAAAAGGGAGATTTAACATTGGAACTATTGCCGAAAACGATTTGCTGCAACTCGAATTACAATTGCTATCTGCTCAAAGCCAGGTTGAAAATATGAAGCTCGATCTTGAGAACAAGGTTTTTAACCTTAAATCATTTCTAAGACTACAAAACGATGTTGCTGTTGAGCTCATTCCACCAACTAAAACCTCAAATATCAAAATTGAAGCAGATAAAGCCATAGAACAATCGATGGAAAATCGATCGGTATATCCTTCATATAAACGAAGGTTATTGGAAGCAGAAAATAATGTATTAAAGGCAAAAGCATCCAGCCATTTTACAGCCAATCTGGTTGCACTTTATGGTACGACGCAAAGTTCACCTGAATTGGCTGGCGTTTATCGATCTCCTAGTGATTTGGAACAAGTTAGCATAAGCTTGCAAGTACCTATTCTCGATTGGGGACAGGGGAAGGGTCGTGTGAAAATTGCTGAGTCAAACCAGGCTTTAGAACAATCTTCAGTTGAACAACAGTCAATAGATTCTAAACAGGAGGTTTATTTAAAAGTAAGACAGTTTAATATTCAGCAAAGCCAGGTACAGATCGCTGCCAAAACTGATACTGTTGCACAGAAACGTTACGATGTAACTAAGCAACGTTATTTTATTGGTAAGATCGGTATTACAGATCTGAATATTGCACAAAACGAAAAGGATAATGCCCGTAGGGGTTATTTCGATGCACTCCAAACGTTCTGGCGTAACTTTTATGAGATCAGAAAGCTCACATTGTTTGATTTTGTGCGAGGCGAACGAATCATCTTAGATCCATTAGAATTGAAAGCGGTAAATTAACTTTTGGTTGAGACTTATTAATAATTGACGGCCTAAAAACATTTTAGATGTTTCTTTGTTATGATAATGTTTAAATATTTTAAAAATCAAAAACAAAAAACATGTCTGTATTAGTAGGAAAAAAAGCACCTCATTTTGAGGCTGATGCTGTAGTGAATGGTGGTGAATTCGTAGAGAATTTTTCTCTTAAACAATACATTGGGAAAAAAGAAGTAATTTTCTTTTTTTATCCTTTGGACTTTACATTTGTATGTCCCACTGAAATTATAGCATTTCAGAATAAACTGAAAGAATTTGAAAGTCGTAATGTAGCCGTTGTAGGATGTTCTGTTGACTCAAAGTATTCACATTGGGCATGGTTAAATACAGAACAAAAACAAGGAGGGATTAAAGGGGTTAAATTTCCTTTGGTATCAGATTTGTCCAAAACGATATCTGAGAATTATGATGTCCTTGCAGGTGAATTGGATTATGATGAAAATGGTCATGCAACTTTTTCAGGTGCAGCACAGGCATATCGTGGATTATTTTTAATTGACAAGAATGGTGTAGTTCGTCATCAGGTCGTAAATGATATGCCTCTTGGACGCAGTATCGATGAAGCTTTGAGAATGGTAGACGCTTTACAGTTTTTTGAAGAGAATGGCGAAGTATGTCCTGCTGACTGGCATAAGGGAGAAGATACGATGAAAGAAACGCATGAATCAGTTTCGGAATATCTGGCACAAAGAACAAATTAATATAAAAGGAAAAACAGATTATTATAAAAAAGGCCTGATTCGTAATGAATCAGGCCTTTTTTGTTCGTGACCGGGTAAATTATGCAGGATGGATTGCCTCAACAGGACAAACATCAGCACATGAACCGCAATCTGTACAAACATCTGAATCAATTTTATAGATGTCGCCTTCTGAAATTGCATCTACTGGACATTCGTCAATGCAAGTACCACAAGCTGTACAATCATCTGATATTAAATAAGCCATGATTACTGGTTTTTTGTTGTTAATAATATTATTGATATTTTTTGCAAATATAACCCAATACATCGTTATAACTTCAATACAGGGCTTATTTTTTTAGTTTATAAATAAGAAAAACATACACTATGAATATTATTTCATGATGTTTTGACTAAACGGTACACTAAATTTAATAGTACATTTGTGCCTAAAATAACCAAAAACAGCGTGTTAAAAAACTTAAAATTACTATTGACTATTCAAGAATTGAAGTACCTTTGCATGGTTAATTTAATTATTTATGATAACAAAAAATATTGTAGATAGAGAAGAAGTAGTAATCAAGTTTGTTGGTGACTCAGGAGATGGCATGCAACTTACCGGTACTCTTTTCTCTGATACTGCAGCTCTTGCCGGTAATGATCTGGCAACTTATCCAGATTATCCTTCCGAAATTCGTGCTCCACACAATACCGTTGCCGGTGTTTCAGGCTTCCAGGTTCATATTGGAAGCACCAAGATTCACACTTCAGGTGACTTATGTGATGTGTTGGTGGCTATGAACCCTGCGTCACTTAAGGCACATCTTAAATGGGCCAAGACAGGGGCAACGGTAATTGTCGATGCAGATACGTTTGAAGAAGATATCTATACTAAAGCAGGGTATTTAAAGAATCCACTTGGCGATACAACACTATCTGCTTATAACCTGATCAAGGCTCCGATTACATCAATGACCCGTGAGGCTTTGGTTGGGATTGTTCCTGATAATAAATCAGCTGATAAGAGTCGCAACATGTTTGCCTTAGGTATTGTTTGCCATCTTTTTAGTTGGAATGGTGATGTAACTCAATCAATTCTTGCTCAGAAATTCAAGAAAAAGCCACAAGTCATTGCCGCAAATAAGATAGTATTGGAGGCTGGATACAGTTATGCCGATACAGTTGAAGCATTACCGACTTTAAGGGTTCAACCTACTGAAGAAATTAAAAAAGGAAGATATCGCAACATTACCGGTAATATTGCAACTGCATGGGGTTTTATGGCAGCATCAGAACGTTCAGGACGTCCTATTTTCCTGGGTTCTTATCCTATAACACCTGCTACGGATATTTTGCAAGAGCTTGTTAAACACAAATCTCTTGGGGTTAAAGTGTTTCAGGCGGAAGATGAAATTGCCGGAATATGCTCTGCTATTGGCGCAAGTTATACAGGTTCACTTGCATTGACTTCAACATCCGGTCCGGGCCTTTCATTGAAGAGTGAAGCAATCGGACTTGCCGTGATCACTGAACTTCCAATCGTCATTGTTGATGTTCAACGTGGAGGCCCTTCGACGGGATTACCTACCAAGAGCGAACAAAGCGATCTCTATCAGGCTCTCTTTGGCCGCAATGGAGAATGTCCGCTTGTAGTAATAGCTGCCGGTTCACCGGTTGACTGTTTCTATTCAGCATATGAAGCATCCAAGATCGCAATGGAGCATATGACCCCGGTAATTCTACTTACCGATGGCCAACAAGGTAATGGTTCAGAACTGTTCCGTATACCCAGAGTTGCTGATTTACCTAAAATAAATCCTCCTATAGCTGAAGCTAATGATCCTGACTACATGCCATATAAACGTGATGCATTAACCCTGGCCCGCGAATGGGCTTTACCGGGAACAGATGGTCTCCGTCACCGTGTTGGTGGTCTTGAAAAAGAAAATATCACCGGAAATGTTTCAACAGATCCGGCCAATCATCAACTGATGACTAATCTACGGCAGGCTAAAGTTGACCGGGTTGCAGATTTTATCCCGGAACTGGAAATTACCGGTGATCCTGATGCTGCTCTTTTGGTCGTAAGTTGGGGCGGTACACATGGTACTGTTCTAACTGCTGTTTCAGACATGGTAAGTCAGGGAAAGAAAGTAGCTCATGCACACTTTAAATACATTATGCCATTGCCCAGAAACACCCGGCAAGTGCTGAGTCGCTTTAAGAAGATTATTGTTTGCGAACTCAACATGGGTCAGTTTGTCAATTATCTGCGCATGACACATCCTGAGTTCCAATATAAGCAATACAATAAAGTTCAGGGTTTACCCTTTATGGTAACTGAACTTACTGAAAAATTTAATCAATTGCTGGAGGAGAAATAAAATGATCAAAAACACGATAGAAAGAACTTCAGTTGAGCTAACCAAAGAGGATTTTGTAAGCGACCAGATGGTAAAATGGTGTCCAGGTTGTGGTGCACATTCCATCCTGAGCTCAATTGAAAAAGTTTTCCCAAAAATCGGATATCGCAAAGAGAACTTCATGGTCGTTTCAGGCATTGGATGTTCTTCACGCTTTCCTTATTATGTCAATACTTATGGTATCCATGGCATCCATGGCCGTGCTGCTGCAATCGCTTCGGGTGTTAAAATTGCAAATCCAAGACTGAGTGTTTGGGTTGCAACCGGAGACGGTGACTCAATGGCTATTGGCGGAAACCATTTTATTCACATCATTCGTCGCAATATTGACGTCAACATTTTACTTTTCAATAATCAGATTTATGGTTTGACAAAAGGTCAATATTCCCCTACTACTCCAATGGGTTCTATTACTAAGTCTTCACCTCAGGGCACAATCGAACATCCTTTTAATCCCGGAGAACTTGTTCTTGGGGCACAAGGTACATTCTTTGCCAGGGCTACGGATAACAACCCAAAACTGATGGTAGATGTTATGTTTGAAGCAGCTAAACACGATGGAACTTCAATTATTGAGATTCTTGAAAACTGTGTGATCTTTGCCGATAAAACACATGCTGCTGTTACTGCTAAAGATGTTCGTGATGATTTTCAGGTTATCCTGAAGCATGGTGAACCTCTTATTTTTGGTGCAGATAAAGACAAAGGTATTCGTCTGAATGGCACTCTTCTTGAGGTTGTTACCATTGGTAAAGATGGAATAACAGAAAAGGACCTGCTTATTCATGATCAATACAGTCATGATCCCGGAATCCATCTGATGCTTGCAAAGATGGCACCACCTCATTTTCCAATGGCCTTTGGTGTCATCCGTTCTGCAATGTATCCAACATATGATGACATGGTTGAAGATCAGATCTCGCTGGCAAAAAACAATTCGAAGATCAGAAATGTTGACGATCTTTTGAATAGTGGTGAGACCTGGGAAATAAAATAAACATATCGAAAAGAACGGCGCCTTAAAAGGGCGCCGTTTTGGTTATCTTTGTATTATGCTTGAGCGTTTTCTTCACTTCATCAGCAGGCATAAGCTGATAGATTCCAATGACAGAATATTACTTGCCGTAAGTGGTGGAATTGATTCTGTCGTAATGAGCGAATTGTTCCATCAAAGTGGGATCCGATTTGATATTGCACATTGTAACTTTTCATTGCGAGGAGAGGAGTCAGATGGCGATGAACGCTTTGTCAGGAATCTGGCCGAAAGATTGAAAGTAAATATTCATGTTAAAAAATTTGATACTCAGGCTTATGCTGATAAGAATGGCATATCCATTCAAATGGCTGCCCGTGATTTAAGATACCTTTGGTTTAAACAGCTGGCTTTGGACCAGGGATATCAAAAGATTGCGATAGGTCATAATCTGGACGATCAGGCTGAAACATTCTTTATTAATCTTTTACGTGGAACAGGTATTGCAGGTTTACGTGCAATGAAGCCTTATCATGAAGGGCTTATTCGACCATTACTGATGTTTTCAAGAGAAGAAATTAAAAACTTTGCTACAGAGAATGAATGTTCTTTCCGTGAAGATTCCAGTAATGCTTCAGACAAATATTTACGTAACCGGATCCGTCATCATCTGTTGCCTTTGTTAAAAGAGCTGCAACCAGAACTCTATCAGGTTTTTTCTGAAAACATCGAGCGGTTAGCAGACACTGAAAAGGTATATTTAAATGAGATTGAACATCAACGACAACTGCATGTCCATCTGTCCGGAAAGCGAAATCTGATTAATATCGAAAGACTGAATTTTCTTAATCCATTACAAACCTACTTATTTGAATTCCTTAAGCCATTTGGATTCAATGAATCGACAGTCTCTCAGCTGATTTCAGTTTTAAACGATATTCCGGGAAAGGTTTTTCTTTCTTCTACTCACCGTTTGATAAAGGACAGGGTATCATTGATTATCGAACCTTTGGAAGAGAGCAGACATGAAGAGGTAGAGGTATTTATTGATGAGGATACCGTTGAAATAAATGATCCGCTAAATATTGAATTCACAATATTGGGTCGTCACCAGTTTATAGCCTTTAATCCCTTACCGTTGATTGCCTGGATTGATAAAAACAAACTGACGTTTCCTTTAAAACTTAGAAGAATGCAGACAGGGGATAAGTTTCGTCCTTTGGGGATGAAGGGATTCAGAAAGCTCAGCGATTTTCTAACAGATCTGAAGATTCCCTTGCCCGATAAACAAAATACCTGGGTTATCACATCAGGTGAAAATATCGTATGGGTAGTAGGTCATCGTGTTGATGACCGGTATAAAGTAACTTCTGCAACGCAGGAGATCTTCAAAATAGTTACCTTTTAAAAGTTATTCCCTTTTTCTTTGTCGAATCAACTCCAAAACTCCATTGATAAATGTCAAAGGATGTATTGGATTTCCAGGTACATACAGATCGATTTTATTGTTTTCAAGAAACTTCCTGTTCAATGCCGGACTGTCAGCGAAGATTCCTCCGCTGATCGCATCAACTCCTGCCAGTATAATGATCTTAGGATCGGGTGTTGCATCATAACAGATCTGCAAAGGCTCGGCCATATTCTCTGAGATAGGACCGGTGATCACTAAACCATCGGCATGACGGGGTGAGGCAACAAACTCTATTCCAAAACGTCCCATGTCAAAATTCACATTGCTGCAGGCGTTTAATTCCAGTTCACAACTGTTATCGCCTCCCGCAGAAACCTGTCTGAGTTTCAGTGAGCCGTTAAACATCTCCTGAATCTCTTTTCTGATCAATGCCGGATCAAGTTCAACCTTAACATCCTGGCCCTGATAAATAATCAATGCATTTCTATCGTTTGTTGCAATCTTATAATCTGTTGTAAAACTTATTTTTTCAGGGAAAGCAAAAGCACATTCACCACAAAAAGTACACCTTCCAAGATCGATAGAAATGGGCGAACCTTGAATTGCTCCTGTAGGACAAATGCTAATAAGGTTTTCTTCATCTACTTTTTTGGCAGATATAACAGGACGGCCTCTGAAAATACCGGGCACTTTCGCTTTCGTAACGTCTGGAATATATTGTTTCCCTTGATGATAAAGGATTTTCAAATTATTTAACATAATACAATTGTTAAGAATTATAAATCGTGTCCAGAGTATGAAAAGTCAAAGCTTTTATTTGAGATTGGGAAATCCGAAATTTCATTATTCCTTACAGCAAGGGCCAATGCCAACCAGTTATGAAATGAAGGATCTTTGATCTTGTAATGCCTTAATTCACCCTTCTCATCCGTTATGGCGCAATGACAGATCTCGCCCCTCCAACCTTCGACCAGTGAAAGAGCAAAAACATTTGCCTGAGGAGATTCAAGATCAGGACGGTTTGTATTGATATCGGGCAGATCTTTCNTCAGGTTACGAATGTAACCCATAGATTGACCAATTTCCTGTCGGCGCATCTGAGCCCTGGAATAAACATCTCCATGATGTTTAACGATTGGCTGATGCTGTATTTCAGGATAAAAATCATGAGGGTGTGATAAACGAATATCCCTGTTCACCCCATTCATACGTGCAGAAAGTCCAACTGTACCAATCTTTCTGACATCAGCTTCGCTCACTACACCGGTTTTTTCAAATCTTGATAATGCACTGGGCATACGGAATAATTCTGCGCACATCTCATTAAAATCAGGTTCATAATTATTGAATACTTCAGTTAATGTTGAAGCCAGTTTTGGTGTGAAGGGGAAGTTTGATTTCCCGGCTCTGATCAGGCTTTTTGAAACCCTGTTTCCACACCATTGTTGGAAATAGTTAATAATAGGCGTTCTCAGCCTTCCAAAAACAGAACTACCCAGTTGATAGGCGATATCGGTACACATTCCACTCAGGTCACCGGTGTGTATTGCAATTCTTTCCAACTCCAGTGCCAGCGTCCGGGCAAATTGTAAATCACATTCGGGTTTGAAATCGCAAAGACTCTCCCATAAATTAACAAAAGCAGTCGTATGGCCTACTACCGTATCTCCTGTAATAGATTCTGCAAGCGTAGTCCGCTGCAGAAGATTTTTCTTCTCCAGAAATAGCTGTTCAATACCCCGGTGTTGATAACCCAATTGTATTTCAAGATGCAGGATTTGTTCTCCATTACAAATAAACCGAAAATGTCCCGGTTCAATGATTCCTGCATGAATCGGCCCAACACCGACTTCGTGCAATTCTTCGCTTAAAATGCTGTAAAAAGGGTAATTGGCAACAGTCTTGGTTTTATCAATTCTATTGGCTGCATACCTTACAGGTTTTAGCCATGGATGATCATGATAAGCAATATCGAAATTTTCATGTATTTCACGTTCAAATCTTTCAAAAGCTAGATTGTGAGCTGTGAATGATGGATATTGTAAACCAGGAACAACTACAGTAGAAGAAACATTTATCGTGTGTGTCTCGTCATTTGCAATGCAGCAAATAAGTCTGATTTTTCCATTGTCAGGAAAACCATAGTAATTCACACAATGATTTGGTGTTTCACTCATCAGATCAATTACATTCGATGCAAGAAACTTTTCATATTCCAGTTCCGGAATAGAATTGAGTGGAACAGACCCGTTGTTTTTTATGCTGATATAGTCCATGTCAGTGAGGTAAATTTTTGATTGCTTCCTGAATGAGGTTTACAAATTGTGGTGGTGGATTTAGACCAAGATAGATTGATAAACCAAGTAACCCAAATTGTGATAAAGAATGCAGCGGATTAATCTTTGGAACATGTGTATCATCAAAATCTTCGACAGGGGTAAAGAGAAGTTTGAAAACGTTCTTACCAAATGCCCAGATGATCATTGTAAGTAATATCATGATCAGTACTAAAACTGCAATCTGATGAGCCTTGAACATTGCGCTGAAGATCATAAACTCACTGACAAACATTCCTGATGGTGGCATTGCGGTAGCACAGATAAAACCAATCAGAATCACCATTGCGCCAGTGAGATTGTATTTGAAATAATTGCCTTCGTCATAAATACTTTTGCTCTGAAAGACCTTGTACACCTGTGAAAACTGAAAGAAGAGACTTGACTTCACAAAGGCATGCAGGATAATGTGCAGGATTGCTGCATAGTATCCAATGCCACCGGCAGCAAGCCCAAGCATGACAAGACCCATGTGTTCAATACCTGAATATGCCAGCATTCTTTTGATGTTTTTCACTTTCACCATATAAACGGTGGCTACAAAAACAGTGAGGAAAGCAGCAATCATGATTACACTATTCGACCATGCAAAAATTGTAGTGTGCGAAATCACAATATAGATTCTGAAGATACCCACGAAACCCATATTCATTAAAACTGTTGCAAACAATGCTCCGGCAGGTGCGGGGGCCTTATCTTTGGCATCAATTCCGGCGGTATACATCGGGACCAATCCAAGCTTTGCAGTGAAACCGGTGAAAATAAAGAGAAAAGCCAATCTCAGCCAAAACACGTTAAGTACAGAAGCTTTAACCAGCAAATTATCGAATGTAAGATCAGTAGATCCGGCCTGACGCATGGCCATACTTAAAAAGAGAATACCAATAAAAATGAGTGTTACGCTGATTGCACAAATGAAAACGTACTTCCAGGTTCCTTCAAGTGATCGTTCATTCCTGTGATGATATATCAATGCCGATGCGCTCAAGGTTGTTATTTCAACAAAAATCCAGGTCACGGCAATATGGTTTGAAAGATAAGCAGCACCCATGGCCGTAATCAGCATTACCATCGCGGAAAAATAAATCCCCCTTGATCTTGACTTTTCCTGATGATCTTTGATATAAAGATGGCTATGAAAAATAGCCGCTGCACCAACAATGGTAAGTGTCATCAGAAGAAGTATTCCCAGTGCATCGGGTTTAAAAAACTGAAGTTCGAAAACATTTAGATGAGTGTACTCATATAAAGTAAAAACACATTGTAAAAGCAGATATACGATTAGCAGGATATTGTTGAGTCTTGTGCTATTATTAAAAAACAATATTCCGCTGATAATAAATGCTATAATTAAATATATTCCTATCATAATTTCTTAGGTAATAGATTAATCTTTTAAATTTCTTAGCTGATCAACATCAACATCTTTCAAAACGTCACCGATCTTATTTACAAAAATTCCAAGAATCAGTACGCTGGCAAAAATATCAAGCATGATACCAAGGTTAACCAACAACGGCATTTCATTACCAACAGCCAACGATAATATGAAAACCCCATTTTCAATAACCATATACCCCATGACATGTGTGATGATTTTCTTTCGTGTTCCGATGATAAAGAGACCGGTAAACAGTGTCGAAAGGGCAACGATAAATGAAATCTTTTCAAGATGCGTATCTGTAATCGAATTTGATAACAGGATAGTAATTACGATGATGGTGGTGACAATAATCAGAGAGACAAAGTTGGGTATGAAAGGCTCAGTTTCCCTTGTGATGTTATTGCGTTTGATGATGTATTTGATAAAAAGTGGAACCAATATGGCCTTAACAATAATGGTTTCCAAAAGGATCAGCACCAGATTGATGGTATTGATTTCGCTCAGCTCAATTAAAGCAACTCCAAAGAGTATCACTCCCTGGAATGCAAGGATCTTAATATACGTAAGGAGTCGATTTGCAATACTGAGGTAGAGCAGCGAAATCAACAGGACGATAAGTAATACATTGATCATTTTATATAATAATAAGTAGTTTCAAAATTAAATGAACCGTTTGAGAACAAGCAACACCCCGAAAAAGATCAGTAATGTTACCGATGATAGTGTGAAAATGAATTGTGGATTATGGCTCATTCTGAAACGGGCCATGAAAGATTCAAGGACACCAACCACTACAGCAAAGAGAAACTGGATTGCAAAAAACAGGGGTATTGAGAAATACAAAGGGATGGCGCCAATAAAAAAGTTAGCTATTAATGCACCATACATTGCAAATTTCAAGTAGGAAGCTGACAAAATAAGACCCAGATCAAATCCACTATTATCCAGAATCATTACCTCATGAACCATTGTCAATTCAAGATGTGTCTTTGGATCATCAATAGGCATCCGGCTGTTCTCAATCATGGTGATCATCACGAAGACATAAGTTGCCAGTGCGCCTAAAGTGAATGTGATGTATGAACCAAAGTCCAGAGAAGAGAATATCTCAACAAATGAAGTGTGTCCGGTAAGAAGTGCAAAAGAACCCATAAGGATAAAAAATGCCGGTTCGGCAAACATGGAGTACAAAGCTTCACGACTGGCACCCATTCCTTCAAAACTACTGCCTGTATCCAGAGCTGAAATGATACTGAAAAATTTACCCAGGGCCAGTACATAAGCAAAGAAAACAAAGTCACCATTAAAGGAGATGACCCCCTTTGTGTTTCCAAAAGGAATAACCAGAATCGCCATCACTACAGAAGCAAAATAGATGCTTGGAGCGATCTGGAATATGATGGTTGTCGTTTCGCTAAACACAGCACCTTTTCTGAACAATCTGATTACATCTTTTATCGGCTGGAAAATCCCCGGCCCTTTTCTCCCGGAAGAGATACTTTTGGTTCTGATAATGATGCCTGTAAAAAACAAGCTCGCAAATATGATTAACAGTAGACTTAACATGCTACAAATGATTTAAAAATTGAATCAACGAAATAATTTTGTCATAAATCAACGGAGTGATCAGTATCAACCCAATGAAAGCGACTCCATATAAGATATAAATCTGAAGAACTCCATTTTGCAGGAATGAGAATCGATTGATAAAGTGACGGATGAACTTAAGCGGCATGTCAATCAACCAGGCTTCGACTTTATCATATGGATGGGTTTCATGTTGTCCATGATCAGGGAAGATGCCATGAATCTCTTTTTTCTTGACATCCACACTTAACAATGGCTGTGCAAGTTTTCGATAGGTTCTCACAAATGAACTTGCAGTATACTGGATTTTACTGGTTGGAGCAGCATAACCACATCCCCATGTAGTATGGACTGAAATAGATTTTGACTTTGAAGTTCTCCATCGAATAAAATAGATCATACCGGCTAACCCAATCAATGCAAAAGCACCAAGACTAATCATATTTAATGATTCAAGCGAAAACAATGATTTTGATTGTTCAATATCACCTATTTTACCAGCAAACAAACTTACAGGCAGGGACAAAGCCCTTACAAAAAAGGAGGGAAACAATCCAATGAGGATAATAAATAAAAGACCAGCATACATGGGGATTAACCTTCCGGTGCTTACTTCAATTACGGGTTCTTTAATAATCGATCTGGTAGTTCCCAGAAAGACGGTTCCAAATGCTTTGGTGAAACACAATAAAGCAAGTCCCCCAATAAGCGACAAACCAAAAATGGTAAAGATCAGGATCCACAATTGCATCAAATGAGCATCTTGTAATCCGGAAAGCATACCATTGTAAATGAGAAATTCAGACACAAATCCATTAAAAGGAGGGAGCCCACAAATGGCAAGAGCGGCCAGTAAAAACAGAATTGAGGTATGAGGCATTCGTTTTCCAATTCCACCCAAATGTTCAATATTCACAGTATGTGTAGCCTGGTATACATTCCCGGCAGTAAAAAACAGGAGAGATTTGAATAAAGAGTGATTTAGTGTATGCAACAGTGCTCCTGCAAAGCCCAACATGGCTAACATTTGGTTTCCTGAACCCAGACCAATACAACCCAAACCAATGCCAATCCCAATGATCCCAATATTTTCAATGCTGTGATAAGCCAACAGTTTCTTTAAATTATGTTGCAGGATTGCCAGCATCACACCATAGATTCCTGAAATAACAGAAAAGAACAGAATAATGTATCCCACTGTGATATAATCACTCTTGATCAGCAGCAACATACGCAAAATGCCATAGATGCCAATTTTAATGATAACACCCGACATGACACCGGACACATGAGCCGGTGCGGCAGGATGCGCATAGGGCAACCATGTATGGAAAGGCACAAAGCCTGCCTTGATGGCAAAACCGGTAAAGAAACAAAGAAACAATCCCAAATTCGTAAGCAAAGGGTTCTGAAGAGAATAAGCAGTAATAGCCGTAAAATCAAAGGAGTTCATTTTAATGGCTACACCGATGAAAGGCAACATCAGGAAAAGAATTGATATGTGTGATTGGACAAAAAAGTTAATACCTGCTTTCAGTGTCCCTTTATTATAATGTTCAAAAATGACGAGAATAAATGACGACAAGGCCATTATTTCCCAGATAATCAGGAAAGCAAGACTGTTTTGAATAGATGTGATAATTATCAAAGAAGAATAAACCAGAATATAGGCAATCCAGTGAAGAGAAAGATTGGCTTTTTGTTCTTTATATGCTTTCATATAATGAAAGCCATAAATAGCGCCTGTCAAAAAAGTAAAACTGATCACCAGAATAAACCATCCGGATAGGGCATCAATTCTGACTGGGATCAGTCCGGTTACAAAAGAACCCGGGAATACAAGCAGTGTGTCTGTTCCGGTCAGCGCTTTTAAAGCAATAAAACATGAAATGATTGCATTGACACTAACCGCAATAATTGCAAGCAATCCCTTCCATTTTGTATCCACAAATGGAATGAAAGCAATGGCAATAATTGCCGTCAGGATAAATACAACCGCAAGTAACATTATATAAAGTTAAATAAGGTACTTAAAAAGACAAGAAGAATAAAAAACACCCCATATAAAACATAGGCCTGGGTTTTGCCATTTTGTACAAACTGGAAATAATTCATCGAATATACGAGTTTTTTAACCAACCCGTTGATAATCCTGGTTTCGAAGAAGTCGACATAATGCGAAGAATGCTTTGTTGTTTGCGGAAATGTTTCACTCAGTGGTTTTTCATTGTACTTTTTGTCTTCAATAATGATAAAGTTGAAAAGCTTTCCAAGCGTTTTCGAAAACGATTTTCCGGTATATTGCATTCTAGTATTTGGAGCTACATAAGCACAGCCCCACGTTTGATTGAAAACTTTTTCTCTCTTGCTGGTTATCCGTACCCTGATCAGATATACCAAAAGCATCACACCGATAAACATGAAGGAGTATCTTCCGATTACCGAGATGACATCAATTGCCGGATTGACAGTTGAAATGGTAAGCACCGAAATTGCAGGCAGAAACAAGGCAATGGTTTTCAATACCACCGAAAAATAAAACTGTGGAAAGAGGCCAATTGAAAGCATCACCGCCAGAATCATGTATTGAGGGAAAAGCATCACACGGGCAACTTCATGGGGCTCATTGTGCAACGGGGTACGTGCTGAACCCAAAAATATAGTTCCAAAGGTCTTGCTAAAGGCCAGCATCGAAATGCCACCGATGATTGCAAGGCTGGCCAGCGAAAACATCATCAGGGTACCATTTGCAACATCAAGTGTCTTTATCCCTTCCAGGTAACCGATATAAAGTAAAAATTCAGAAACAAAACCATTAAAAGGGGGCAATCCGCCAATGGCCAATGCACCCAGTAAATAGAAAAATCCGGTTTTCGGCATCTTTCTCAACAGTCCACCCAGCTTTTCCATGTCACGGGTATGAGTCTGTTGATAGATCGAACCTGCCGAGAAAAACAACAACGATTTAAACAGTGAATGGTTGAGCGTATGCAAAAGCGCGCCTCCAAATCCGAAAACAACTATCAGGTTATTTCCCGTACCCATGCCAATCAGGCCAATTCCAATACCTGTTCCGATAATGCCAATATTTTCGATGGTACAATAAGCCAGCATCTTTTTGAAGTCGCGGTGTACTGCAGCATTCAATATTCCATACAGTCCGGTCAACACAGAAAGGGTTAAAACAATTTCTCCCAAAAGAATAAAATCGTGTTTTAAAAACAATACAATTCGGAAAATACCATAGATTCCCATTTTAACAATGACTCCAGACATTACACCCGAGACATGCGAAGGCGCCGAAGGATGCGCATGAGGGAGCCATGAATGAAAAGGAATAAATCCAGCTTTGATGCCAAACCCTACAAAAAACAGGATGAATAACCAGATGTTGGGATTGGTTCCAAAAAAGGTGCCGATTGCTCTAAAATCATAAGAGCCGGTTTTACTATATACCCAGATAAATGCAGATGTAAGTATTGCCACGCTGATGTGCATCTGAATCAGATAATTGATGCCGGCCTTGAGTGTCTTTTTGTTTTGATGTTCAAAGATAACCAGCAGGAAAGATGATATCGACATGATTTCCCAGGCAATCAAAAAAGCAAAACTCTGTTGAATCATGCAGACCCACAGCATGGAAGAATGAAACAAAAAGAACAGCATCCAGTGCATTGAAAGATTGTAATGGTCTTCCCGGTAGGTTTTCATATAGCCGATGCCATATACAGCACCTGTTATTCCTGTAAAGTTGATGATCAGGATAAACCAGGCCGAAAGGGCGTCAATCCTGACCGCAATATCGCCAAAGAAAGAAAAATCAGGTATGATTAACTCGATGGGTTGATTGAAAAGGACATGAAATGCAGGAATAGATGTTAAGATGGCATTTAAAAAAACAAGCAAAGCATTCGCACCCGCTTTTTTCTCTGACGGCATAAAACCAATTAACAATAATCCAATTACCGTGACAGCAACGGACGAAACTAAAAACAAGGCATCTGTCATAAAGACTACTAACTGATTAAATAATTGTTATTTAATAAGCAGAAT
>JGI24140J50213_10000207_pt1 | contig 27731 bp, 24 predicted proteins | sample BarGraIncu00222A_FD_50213 | JGI IMG/M metagenome (IMG submission 50213)
CGTGCTGATCAGCGCCTGCCTGTTCGGCGACGGCGCCGGGGCGGCCGTTCTGTCGCGAGCGCCGCGCGATGACGGCCGGCGCATCGAGTGGAAGGACGGCGCCTCCCTGATCGAGCCGGCGCAGCGCAAGGCGCTGATGTTCGAGCAGCGCGACGGCATGTTGCGCAACATCCTCACGCGCGAGGTGCCGGTGCTCGCGGCCGACTATGCGCAGCGCGTTCTCGAGACCGTGCTCGACCGGGCGCGCCTGAACAGCGGCGACATTGCCGCCTGGATCATGCACGCCGGCGGACGCGACGTGCTGCTCGCGCTCGAGCGGCGCTTCGAGCTCGACGCCAGCGCGTTCCGCTATAGCTCGGGCGTGCTGCGCGAATACGGCAACCTGTCGAGCGCCTTCGTCTATTTCGTCCTCGAGGCGGCGCTCGCCGACGCTGCGCCCGCAGGCTGGTGGTGGCTGTCGTCGTTCGGCGCCGGCTTCAGCTGCCACGGCGCGCTGCTGCGCGTCGACTGAGAAGCTATGAAGAAACCTACTGCGCGACCCGATCTTGCAACTGCGATGCTCGCCGTACCATTCGTACGGCTGCGCTTCTCGTCGCAACCTCGGGCCGCTCGCTACGGTTTCTTTCACAGCTTCTGACCCGAAACGCCTGCAGCGAAGGAGGGAGCCCGTGCCGATGCTGCCGCGCGTCCTCGAGCCCGAAACGCTCGACCACCTCGCGGCCGACGATCCGGTGGCGCGCCGCTCGCGTCGCGACCTGCGTCGCGTCAACCGCGTCATGGGCGCGCGCGCCATCCTCGTCCGCGCGCTCGGTCGCGTCGCACCCGAAAGGCGCAGCACGCCACTTCGCGTCCTCGAGATCGGCTGCGGCGACGGCATGCTCATGCTCGGCGTCGCGCGCTTCGGCCCGCGCGCCCTGCGCGACGTCGATCTGACCTTGCTCGACCGGCAGCCGCTCGTCGAAGCGGAGACGATCGCCGCGTATGCCGATGCCGGCTGGCGCGCCGAGATCCTCACGACCGACGTGCTGGCGTGGGCGGGCGAGGCGCACGGCGCGGCGCGCTGGGACGTCGTCGTCTGCAATCTCTTTCTCCACCACTTCGAAGGCGATGCCCTGGCGCGCTTGCTCGGCGCGTGCGCTCGGCGCGCCGACGCGCTCGCGGCCTGCGAGCCGCGACGCAGCCGCTTCGCGCTGGCCGCGAGCCATCTCGTCGCCTTCATCGGCGCCAACGCCGTGACGCGCAACGACGCGGTGCTGAGCGTTCGCGCCGGCTTCGTCGACCGCGAGCTGAGCCGCGCCTGGCCCGGCGCGCCCGACGCCTGGCGGCTCGACGAATACGACGACGGATTGTTCACGCATTGCTTCTGCGCGGCGCGCACCGGAATGGCACCGTGACGACTGCGACGAGCTTCGACGCCGTCATCGTAGGCGCCGGGCCGGCAGGGGCGAGTGCGGCGATCCTGCTCGCGCGCGCCGGCTGGTCGGTCGCCCTCGTCGAAAGGCAGCGTTATCCGCGCCGCAAGGTCTGCGGCGAGTGCATCGCCGCGAGCAACCTGCCGCTGCTCGACGCGCTCGGAATCGGCGACGCGTTCGCCGCCGCGGCCGGCGCCGAGCTGCGCCGGGTCGCCCTGATGCGCGGCGCGCAGACGCTGGTCGCGCCGCTGCCCGCCGCGACCGGCGCCGCGCAACCGTGGGGACGCGCGCTCGGTCGCGAGGTGCTCGACACCCTGCTCGTCGAGCAGGCGCGGCGCGAAGGCGCGACCGTGCTGCAGCCGTGGGCGCTGCACGCGATCGAGGGTTCGCCCGGCGCCTTTCGCTGCGTCGTGCTCAGCGTCGACGCAGGCTCGCTCGCCGCCGGCGCGCCGGCGCGACGCGAGCTCGCTGCGCCGCTCGTCGTCGCCGCGCACGGCTCGTGGGAAGCGTTGCCGTTCGAGCGCGCCGAGCGGCGCGCGCAGCGGCGGCCGAGCGATCTGTTCGCCTTCAAGGCCAATTTCCGCGACGCGAAGATCGCACCCGACCTCCTGCCCGTGCTCGCCTTCGACGGCGGCTACGGCGGCATGGTGATTGCCGACGCGGGCCTGGCGACGCTCGCCTGCTGCATACGCGAGGACCGACTCGATGCCTGCCGCGCCGCCGAGCCGGGCGCTCGCGCTGGCGACGTCGTCGAACGCTATCTCACTCGCGAGGTGCGCGGCGTCGCCGAGGCGCTGGCGGGCGCCTCGCGCGAAGGCTCCTGGCTCGCGAGCGGGCCGATCCGGCCCGGCATGCGCCTTCCCCGCGGCGGTGGTGGCGACGTATTCCTGATCGGCAACGCCGCCGGCGAAGCGCACCCGATCATCGGCGAGGGCATCAGCATGGCGCTGCAATCGGCGTGCCTGCTCGCGGCGCTGCTTGGGCCCGAGCGAGCGGCGATCGTCGACGTCGAGCGCAGCGCCAGCGTGCAGCGCCGGCTTCTGCGCGCGCACGCGGCGACGTGGCGGCGCAGCTTCTCGCTTCGTCTGCACGTCGCTGCGGCCTTCGCGCACGTCGCAATGCGGCCTCGCGCGGCGGCGGCGCTCTGGCCGCTCGCCAGCGCCTGGCCCGCAGTCCTGACGAGCGGGGCGCGCTGGAGCGGCAAGACGCGCGCCGTCGCGGCGGCGGCGCCTGCCATCGGAACCTGAATGCGACCTCCGGCGCGCAAGGAAGCTCGCCCGGATCGTTCGGGTATCGTCCTCGCGTGAAGCGCACCCCCGCCGCCGCCGCTCCTTCGCCCTCGCGCTTCAATCGGCTCGACGCGCTACGCGGCGTCGCGATGGTCTGGATGGCGGCGTTTCATTTCTCGTTCGATCTCAACTATTTCCGCTTCATCCGGCAGGACTTCTATCGCGACCCGGCGTGGACGCTGCAGCGCATCTGCATCGTCACGATCTTCATCCTGTGCGCCGGCGCGGGCCAGGCGATCGCGACCGCGCAGCAGCAGTCGATCTCCCGATTCTGGAAGCGCTGGGCCCAGGTCGCGATCTGTGCGCTGCTCGTGTCGATCGGGTCGTGGTGGATGTTTCCGCGCAGCTACATCAGCTTCGGCGTCCTGCACGGCATCGCCGTGATGCTGATCGTCGTCCGCTTCACTTCCGCGTGGGGCGCCTGGCGCTGGCCGCTCGGTCTCGTCGCGATCCTGCTGCCGCAATTCATCCAGCATCCGTTCTTCGATTCGCGCTGGACAAACTGGATCGGCTTCGTCACGCACCACCCCGTCACCGAGGACTACGTGCCGATCCTGCCGTGGCTCGGCGTCATGTGGTGGGGCGCGGCGGGCGCGGCCCTGCTGCTGCGCCGTCGTGCTGCGCTCGCGGGGCCGATCCCGCGCGGCCTCGCGCCGTTCGCGCTCCTCGGCCGCTGGAGCCTCAGCTTCTACATGCTGCACCAGCCGATCCTGATCGGCATCCTGGTCCTCGTCTCGCTGGCCCTCGGGCGGCCGTGGTGAGGTCCGCGCAGGCTACGATCGACCGATGACGCGGCAGGTCCTGTTCGGCTTTCACGCCGTCGGCGTTCGCCTGAAGACGGCGCCGCGTTCGGTCCGCGAGCTGCACGTCGACCCCTCGCGGCGCGACGCGCGCATGCAGCACTTCCTGGCGCGCGCCGCAGCCGCCGGGGTGCGCTTCGTCGAGAGCGACGGCGAGCGGCTGCGCCAGCTCGCCGGCTCGCATCGGCACCAGGGCGTGGTCGCGCGCGTCGAGCCGATCCCCCAATCGAAGTCGCTCGATGACACGCTCGATGCGATCGCCGAGCCGCCGCTCGTCCTCGTTCTCGACGGCGTCACCGATCCGCACAACCTCGGTGCCTGCCTGCGCGTCGCCGACGGCGCCGGCGCGCACGCCGTCGTCGCGCCGAAGGATCACGCGGTCGGCATCAACGCGACAGTCGCCAAGGTCGCGAGCGGCGCGGCTGAGACGGTTCCGTATTTCATGGTGACCAACCTGGCGCGGACGCTGGGCGAGCTGAAGGAGCGCGACATCCGCGTCGTCGGCACCGCCGAGGACGCGCCGCGCTCGATCTACGATCTCGATCTCAGCGGCCCGCTCGCGCTCGTCTTCGGCGCCGAAGGCAAGGGGATGCGGCAGTTGACCGCACGCACCTGCGACGAGCTCGTCCACTTGCCGATGCTGGGTGCTGTCGAGAGCCTCAACGTCTCGGTGGCAAGCGGCGTGTGCCTCTACGAAGCGGCGCGGCAGCGCGCGCGAAGGAGCGATTGATGCCGGTGATCGAAATTCGCCATCCGCTGGTCCGCCACAAGGTCGGTCTGTTGCGCAACGCCGAGCTCTCGACGAAGAGCTTTCGCGAGATCACCGCCGAGCTGGGCCGTCTCCTCGCTTACGAGGCGACGGCCGACTTTCCCCTCGAGCCGGTGACGGTGGCGGGCTGGGCCGGGCCGGTCGAGGTCGAGCGCATCAGCGGCAAGAAGGTGACGCTCGTGCCGATCCTGCGTGCTGGGCTCGGCATGCTCGACGGCGTGCTCGACGCGATCCCGAACGCCAAGGTCAGCGTCATCGGCATCGCCCGCAACCATGCGACGCTGCAGCCCGAGCCGTATGTCGACCGTCTCGCCGGCGGCCTCGACGTGCGCACGGCGATCGTTCTCGATCCGATGCTCGCGACCGGCGGCTCGATGATCTCGGCCGTGTCGCTGCTGAAGTCGCGCGGCGCGACCGACATCCGCGCCCTCGTCCTCGTCGCCGCGCCGGAAGGGATCGCCGCGCTCGCCAAGGCGCACCCCGACGTGCGCGTCTGGACCGCGGCGATCGACAGCCACCTGAACGAGAACGGCTACATCCTGCCCGGCCTCGGCGACGCCGGCGACCGCATCTTCGGTACGCGTTAGCGGGCGCCGGCTCAGCGGGGCAGCGAGTTCACTTCCTTTTCCCAGCGCTCGATCAAGCGCTTGCGCTCGGCCGCCTTGCCGTACTTCTCGAAGTCGTACTTGATGAGGCGTACGTTGTCGATCGGCGGGATCTTCGGGTCGGGCCTGAAGGTCTTGTTCGCCGGCACCTGCAGCGAGTTGGCCTTCGCGCCGAGGCCTTGCCCGGCCGGGCTCATCAGCCAGTCGTAGTACTTCCGGGCGGCCTCGCGGTTGTGCGAGCCCTTGACGAGCGCGATGCCGCCGACCTCGTAGCTCGTGCCTTCGCACGGAGCGGCGCTCTTTACCATCGTGAAGCCCTGCTGACGCTCGCTCTCGAAGCCGAAGATGAAGCTCACGCCGATGCCGACCTCGCCGCTGGCGACGCTCTTGGCCTGCGCCGTGCCGCTGCGCGTGTACTGGGTGACGTTCCTGTGCAGCTTCTTCAGGTAGTCGAACGCCGCGTCCTCGCCCATCAACTGGACGAGCCCGGCGAGGATCGTGTAGCCCGTGCCGCTCGAGCCGGGGTGCGAGGTCTCGATCTCGCCCTTGTACTTTGGGTCTACCAGATCGGCCCAGCACTTCGGCGCTGCCAGGTGCTTCTTCTTGAGCACGTCTTCGTTCCAGCCGAAGCCGATCGCGCTCGTGTAGAAGCCGCCGACGAGGTTGCCGCTGAGCGCGTACTGGCGCACCGACCAGGCTTGCAGGTCGTTGAGGTACGCAGGGCGGTACGGGTCGAGCAGGCCGAGTTCGGCCGCCTGCAGGAAAGGATCGCCGGTGCCGCCCCACCAGATATCGGTCTTCGGGTTGGCTGCTTCGGCGCGCAACTGGGCCAGGGCCTCGCCGGTCGCCTTGCGCACCTGGAGCACCTTGATACCGGTCTGGGACTGGAAGTCTTTCGCGGCAAGCTCGCACCAGCTCTGGTCGGTCGAGCACATCGCCGTCACCTGCTGGCCTTGCGCGAGCGCCGCGCCCGCCGCGCAGAGCGCAAGCACCACGCCGATGCGCCCGAAGCGGTCCCGTGTGATTGCCATGCTGTGCGCGATTGTCACACCCAGCCGAGCATGCCGACGAAGGCGCCGAGGCCGACCAGCCACATCGGGCTCAGCTTCGTGCGCAGCATGACGGCGATGCTGAAGGCGACGAGCGCCAGCGCGCCGAGGCGATGCGGGCCGTCGATGACGTAAGGCTGAGCCAGCACCCAGCCGGTGGCAAGAAGCAGACCGATCGTCAGCGGCGTCAGGCCGGTCGTGAAGGCGCGCAGGCCGCGCGTCTCGCGCCGGCGCGTTCCCCAGCGGCTCGCGTACAGCGTCAGCGCCGTCGACGGCAGGAGCGTCCCGCTCATCGTTGCCAGGGCGCCGATCGGCCCGGCGACGTTCCAGCCGATCACGGCGACGAACAGCACGTTCGGCCCCGGAGCCGCCTGGGCCAGCGCGACCGAGGCACTGAACTGCGCGTCGCTGATCCAGTGGTGCTCGTCGACGACGTAGCGGTGCATGTCGGGCGCCGTCGTGATCGCGCCGCCGACGGCGAGCAGGCTGAGCAGCAGGAAGTGGCCGAACAGGCCGAGCAGCTCGGCCGTGGCGAGCGGCGAATGGATGAAGCCCGTCATGGCGAGCGCGCCCAGGCGATGGCGATGGCGAGCGAGCCGAGCCCGACGATCACGCCGACGAGCGGCCAGCGCAGCCAGGCGATGGCGACGAAGGTGAGGGCGGCGAAGACGCCGGCGAGCGGCACGCCGAGGCGGCTCGAACGCAGCGTCCCCATCAGCTTGATGGCGGTCGAGATGACGAGGCCGGCCGCGACCGCGCCCATGCCGCGCAGCGCGCCGGAGACGACTTCGAGGCGCGAGAACTCGGCGTACGCCGCCGCCAGGACGAGGACGATCACGAGCGGCACCGCGAGCATGCCGACGAGGGCGGCGAAGGCGCCACGCAAGCCGTAGAAGCGGTCGCCGAAGATGAGCGCCAGGTTGACGATGTTCGGTCCGGGCAGTACCTGGCTGAAGGCCAGCATCTCGACGAACTGCTCGCGCGTGAGCCAGCGCTTGCGCTCGACGAGCTCGCGCTGCGCGATCGCGAGCACGCCGCCGAAGCCTTGCAGGGCAAGGCGATTGAAGGTGAAGAAAAGCTCCGCCTTCGACTCGGGCCGGGCCGTCGCCTTCTCGCGCAGGTCGTCGCTCATCGCGGCAGGCGCCGGGCCGCCCCGATGGCCCACACGCTCAGTGCGATCGCGGCGACGAGCCAGACGAGCCCGGCACCGCTCAGCGCAGCGTAACCGCGATGCGCGATGAGCCACCCGCCGCTCGACGCGCCGGCCGCCTGCCCGAGGTAGATGGCCGAAGTGTTGAGCGCGAGCAAGGCTGGCGCGAGCGCGGGCGCGACGTCGTTGAGGCGCGCCTGCTGCGCCGACTGCGCCGAAAAGCAGCCGAAGGCCCAGGGCACGAGGGCCAGGCCGGTGCCGATCACGCCGGCAGCGAACGGCCAGGCGACGAAGGTCGCCGCGATGCAGCAGACCATGGCTGTCCCGGCGAGGTGCGTGCCGACGCGATCGATGAAGCGGGCCAGCACCAGGTTGCCGACGATGCCGAAGGCACCGAACCAGACCAGGAGCAGGCTGGTCTCGGTCGTCGAGGCGTGCAGCACGTCGTGGAAGTACGGCGTGAAGTAGGAGAAGAGAGTGAACTGCCCGGCACCGGTCAGGAAGGTGACGGCGACGATCGCCATCAGGAGCGGACTCGCGAAGGCGCGCTTCCAGGCAGCCAGCGACAGTGCCGCCGGGCGAACACCGTCGGGCATCACGGCGTAGACCCAGCCAGCGGCCAGCAGCGCGAGGGAAGCGACGGCAGTGAACGCAAAACGCCAGCCGAAGGTGTCGCCGATCCAGGCCGACAGCGGCAGGCCGAGCACCGAGGCGACCGACCAGCCGAGGAAGATGAAGGCGATGGCCCGGCCGCGCTGCTCGGGGGGCGCCATGAAGCCGACGGCGGCGGCCGCTTGCGGCGTGAAGACGGCGGCGCCCATCATCGTGACGGCGCGGATCGGCGCCAGCGCGGCGTAGCTCGGCATCGCGGCGCTGAGGGCGTGGCCGGCGGCGTAGCCGAGGAGCGAGACGGTCAGCAGCCGGCGCCGATCGAATCCGGCGACCCAGCCGGCCAGCAGCGGCGCGCCGAAGCAGACCGTCGCCGCGCCGATCGCGAACAGCTGCCCGGCCAGTGCGACCGACACATGCAGCGACCGTGCCAGATCGTTCAGCGTTCCGGGAACGACCATGATCCCGCAGCCGATCACGAAGTTGCCGAACATCAACGCCCAGCGCGCTCGCGCGGTGCGCGCCTGCATCACGGCCGCGGCCGTGCCCGAGCTCATCGATGGACCTTGAGGGCGTCCGGGTTGACGATATTCGTCGGGTTGCCGTTGATGAAGTTGACGACGTTGGCGAACGCGCCCTCGAAGAAGAGCTCGTAGCTGTCCTGCTCGACGTAGCCGATGTGCGGCGTGCAGACGGCGTTCTCGAGACGCAGCAGCAGATGCCCCTGCAGGATCGGCTCGCTCTCGAAGACGTCGACCGCGGCCATTCCGGGCCGGCCGCGGTTCAGCGCCGAGACGAGGGCGCCTTCTTCGATCAGCTCGGCGCGCGAGGTGTTGACGAGCAGCGCGGTCGGCTTCATGTGCGAGAGCGCGTCGAGCTTGACGATGCCGCGTGTCGAATCGTTCAGGCGCAGGTGCAGCGAAAGCACGTCGGCCGCGCCGAAGAAGGCGTCGCGGCTCGTCGCGGCGACGAAGCCGGCGGCGGCGGCCTTCTCGCGCGACGTTTCGCTGCCCCAGACGAGCACCTTCATGCCGAACGCCTGGCCGTAGCCGGCGACGACCTGGCCGATCCTGCCGAAGCCCCAGATGCCGAGCGTCTTGCCCTTCAGCACCATGCCGATGCCGAAGTTGGGCGGCATCGACGCCGACTTCAGTCCCGACTGCTGCCAGGCGCCGTGCTTGAGGTTGCCGATGTACTGCGGCAGCCGGCGCATCGCCGCCATGATCAGCGCCCAGGTGAGCTCGGCCGTGGCGACCGGCGAGCCGGCACTCTCGGCGACGACGATGCCCAGGCGAGTACAGGTCGCGACGTCGATGTGCGCGCCGGCCTTGCCGGTCTGCGAGATGAGCTTGAGCTTGGGGAGCTTCTCGAGCAACTGCTTCGGGAACTGCGTGCGCTCGCGGATCAGGACCAGCACCTCGGCGTCGCGCAGGCGCACCGAAAGCTGGCCGATCCCCTTGACGGTGTTGGTGAAGACCTTGGCGTCGTAGTGCTCGAGGATGCTTGCGCACTTGAGCTTGCGCACCGCATCCTGGTAGTCGTCGAGGATGATGATGTTCACGGGTCGCCAACGTCGATGCGGCACACGCCCGGCGCGTGCTCCCGGCCGATTGTGCACGGCGCCGGGCCGCGAGGTAGCATGGCTGGATCCATCCCATCAAGGAGTCTCCGTGGCGATCTCGATGCACTCGGCCAGCGTGCCCATCTTCCTGCGCATGCTCGGCAACATGAACACCTGGCTCGTCAAGGCCGAAGCGCACGCGAGCGCAAAGAAGTTCGATCCGTCGGTCTACATCGGCGCGCGCCTGGCACCCGACATGCTGCCTTTCGTCAACCAGGTGCAGATCGCCTGCGACGCCGCCAAGGCCTGCGTCGCCCGCCTGGCCGGCGTCGAGGCGCCGAAGTTCGAGGACAACGAGACGAGCATCGCCGAGTTGCGCGAGCGGATCAGGAAGACCGTCGACTACGTCGGCTCGGTTCCCGCGGATTCGATCGACGGCAGCGAAATGCGCGACGTCGTCGTGCCGCGTCGCGCCGGTCCGATCACCGTGAAGGGCGAGGCCTACCTCAAGCACTACGCGTTGCCGAACTTCTTCTTCCACACGACGACCGCATACGCGCTGCTGCGCCACAACGGCGTCGATCTCGGCAAGAGCGACTATCTCGGCGGCGTCACCGCAGCCGCGCCGGCTGCCGGTTGAAGTGACGGTTCAGGCCGGCGAGGCGCCGCGTCGCCTCGGCCTGGTCGTGGCGACGCGCGACGAGGCTGAACACCTCCTCGCGAAAATGCCAGAGCTCGTGCAGGGATCGGGTCGCGGCGATGCGCGACCGGACGTCGAGCGAAGCCGGGTTGCGGATGTCGTGCAGCGTCTCGGCGAAGTCGATCCTGGCCTCGGCGAGCGCGTCTGCGCGTGAGCAAGCGAGCCACGGGCGCCGTGCCCAGCGCAGGCGCCGCGGCAAGGCCAGCGGCGGGCAACTCCCGGCGCGTCGCGCCGTGCTCGTGCCGTCCGGGGCCGACGAGGGAAGGAACGAGCTGAGCAGCTCTCGCAAAGCAGTCATGGACACGGCAACCGGTGCTGATCGGCACCCTTGCCGATGGCTCGATGTTGCGGCCGAATTGGCGTGACGAAGGCGCGAACAGCGCTGCCGCCCGGGCCCTGTTCGCAGGTCGGACCGAGCGCCCTCAGATCGTGCCGAAAGTCGCCTTGCGCTCGGCGGTGTACTTCCACCACGGCGCAGCCGGCGCGCCGCGCATGAAATCGGTCGCCGCCATGAAGGTGTCGAGGACGCAGGGATCGTGCCGCTGCCCCGTCTTGTCGCACAGGGCACGGTAGAGGACCCAGGCGTCCTTGTCGCGCAGGTCGGCGGGGCGCTCGATGCCGATCAGGCGCAGGTCGGCGGCCAGGGCCGGGCCGATGTTGGGCAACTGCTCGAGCCTGAGGCACTCATCGGCGCTCGACGCTTTCGGCGACTTGATGACCATGGCGGACCTACATGAGCATGTTGTTGCGGATCAGGCCGACGGCGAGGCCTTCGATCTCGAAGTTGTCTTCGGGGCCGACGACGATCGGCTTGAACTCGGGGTTCTCGGGGTGCAGTTCGATGCTGCCGCGCGACCGCCGGAAGCGCTTCACGGTGACTTCGTCGCCGAGACGGGCGACGACGATCTGCCCGTTCTTCGCCTCGTGCGCCTTCTGCACGGCGAGCAGGTCGCCGTCCATGATGCCGGCGTCGCGCATGCTCATGCCGCGCACCTTGAGCAGGTAGTCGGGCCGGCGCGCGAACATGCTCGCCTCCATGAGAAAGCTGCGGTCGATGTGCTCCTGGGCCAGGATCGGGCTGCCGGCAGCGACGCGGCCGACCAGCGGCAGCGACAGCTGCGCGAGGCTCGGCAAGGGCAGCGAGAACTGCTTGCCGCGTGCCTGGTAGAGCGCGCGCAATGTGTCAGACTGCAGACGGATGCCGCGCGACGTTCCGCCGATCAGCTCGATCACGCCCTTGCGGGCCAGCGCCTGCAGGTGCTCCTCGGCGGCGTTGGCGGACTTGAAGCCGAGCTCGTTGGCGATCTCGGCGCGCGTCGGCGGTGCGCCGGTGCGCTCGATCGCGCTCTGCACGAGATCGAGGATCTGCTGCTGGCGGTCGGTGAGTTTGGGCATTTCGCGCATGCGCGTCTCCGGCTGAAGCTGGGCCGCTGAAGATTTATCCAGCGCTGTATTTTCATCCAGTCTTGGAAAATATGCAAAGGAATGGCCGCAGAGTCGTCGTCCTCGGCACGGGTGGGACGATTGCCGGTCTAGCCGCCTCGAGCGAGGACCATCTCGGCTACGCGTCGGCGCAGCTCGGCGTCGTCCAGATCGTCGCGGCGACGACGACCGGCGACGGTGTCGCGGTCGAGACCGAGCAGGTCGCGCAACTCGACAGCAAGGACATGGACTTCGCGACCTGGCTGAAGCTCGCCGGAAGGATCGCGCATCACTCGGCGCGGCCCGAGGTCACCGGCATCGTCGTCACGCACGGCACCGACACACTCGAGGAAACGGCGTACTTCCTGTCCCGCATCGTCGCCGTCGCCAAGCCGGTCGTCCTGACCGGGGCGATGCGCCCGGCGTCGTCGAGCGAGGCCGACGGCCCGCGCAACCTCGCCGACGCGATCGCCGTCGCAGCGCACGCCGAGGCCGCCGGCGTCGTCGCCGTCCTGGCCGGGACCGTGCATTCGGCGCGCGACGTGCGCAAGCTTCATCCGACGCGTGTCGATGCCTTCTCTTCCGGCGATGCCGGCGTGCTCGGCCACGTCGCCGGGGGAACGCTGCAGCAAGTTCGATCCTGGCCGTCCGACGAGGCGATCGGCATCGACCGGCTTCCCGACGACGTCTCGCGCTGGCCACGCGTCGAGATCGTCGCCAGCACGGCAGGCGCCGATGCCCGCATCGTCGCCGCCTTGCTGGCTTCGGGCGTCGACGGCATCGTCGTCGCGGCGACGGGCAACGGAACCGTCCACCATGCCCTCGAGGGGGCCCTGGTCGAGGCGACGCGCCGCGGCGTCGCGGTGCTGCGCAGCACGCGCTGCGCTGACGGTCGCATCGTCGACGCGCGACCGGCCCTGCTCCCTTCGGCAGACGACCTCGTGCCTGCGAAGGCGCGCATCGAGCTGATGCTGCGCCTGCTCATCGCGCGCGGCTGAGACGGAGCGCTAGACGACGTCGAGCGTCACCTCGATGTTGCCGCGCGTCGCGTTCGAGTACGGACAGACCTGGTGCGCCGCGTCGACCAGCTTCTTCGCCACCGCCTTGTCCATGCCGGGGATCTTGACGTGCAGCGCGACCTCGATGCCGAAACCCTGCGGGATCGGCCCGATGCCGACGTCGGCGCTGATCGAGGTGTCGGCGGGAAGAAGAATCTTCTGCATCATCGCGACATGCTTCATCGCGCCGATGAAGCACGCCGAGTAGCCGGCGGCGAACAGCTGTTCGGGGTTGGTCCCGGTGTTGCCGGCGCCGCCCAAGCCCTTCGGCACGGTGAGCTTCAGGTCGAGCACGCCATCGTCGGATTTCGACGTCCCGTCGCGGCCGCCGGTCGAGGTCGCGTGTGCCGTGTAGAGAACCTTCTCGAGCTTCATCGTCTCATCTCCATTCGAGGTCACGAGGCGGTCGATTCTGCTATGCCGTCGAGTTGCGTGCTGAGCTCGAGCCAGCGCGCTTCGAGCGTCTCGATCTGTTCGGCGATCGCCTTCAGGCGCCGGCCGCTCTCGGCGATTCGCGCCGGGTCGGCATCCTCGGCGGCGAGCGCCGCTTCGAGCGCGTCGCGCTCGGCGAAGAGGACGCCTAGCTTGTTGTCGATGCGGTTGACTTCCTGGCGCAGGGGCCGGGCCGCGTCGGCGCGCTGCTGGCGCGCCTGCGCCGCGGCCTTGCGCTCGTCGCGCGGGCTCGCGGCAGCGGCGTCGTCGCGCGGCGCGACGGTCTCGGGCCGGGCCGTGCGCGCCGCCGCCCGCGACTGCTCGAGCAGCCAGCGCTGGTAGTCGTCGAGATCGCCGTCGAAGGGCTTCAGCGCGCCGCCGGCGACGAGCCAGAACTCGTCGCAGACCTCGCGCAGCAAGGCGCGGTCGTGACTCACGAGCAGCACCGTCCCCTCGAACTCGTTGAGGGCAATGCTCAGCGCTTCGCGCGTCGTCAGGTCGAGGTGGTTGGTCGGCTCGTCGAGGAGCAGGAGGTTGGGGCGCTGCCACACGAGCATGGCGAGGACCAGACGGGCCTTCTCGCCGCCGGAGAGCGTGCCGACGGGCTGCGCCGCCATCTCGCCCGTGAAGCGGAACGCGCCGAGGAAATCGCGCAGCTCCTGCTCGCGCGCCGGCGGGCCGATATCGCGCGCCAGGCGAACGAGGTGCATCAAGGGGCCGTCGGCAGGCGAGAGGACGTCGAGTTCTTGCTGCGCGAAGTAGCCGATCTTCAAGCCCTTGCCGGCGACGATCGTTCCGGCCAGCGGCGCCAGCTCACCGGCGATCGTCTTCACGAGCGTCGACTTGCCTTGCCCGTTGGCGCCGAGGATGCCGACGCGCTGGCCGGCCAGCACCGAGCGATCGATGCTCTCGATGACGCGCTTTTCACGCGCGTTTTCGCTGCCTTCGGCGGCGCGATAGCCGCAGGCCACGTCGGCAAAGGCGAGCATCGGATTCGGCAGGCTGAGCGGCTCGCGGAACTCGAACTGGAAGTCGGCGCTCGTCAGCACCGGTGCGAGCTTTTCCATCCGCGCCAGCGCCTTGACGCGACTTTGCGCCTGCTTCGCCTTGCTCGCCTTGGCCTTGAAGCGATCGATGAAGCGCTGCAGATGCGCCATGCGCTCGCGCTGCCGCTCGTAGTTGGCCGCAGCCTGCGTCAGGCGGACCGAGCGCATCTCCTCGAAGGCCGTGTAGTTGCCGCTGTAGCGCGTGATCTTCGCGTCGTCGAGATGCAGCGTGACCTCGGTCACCGCGTCGAGGAACTCGCGGTCATGGCTGATCACGATCATCGTCCCGGCGTAGCGCTGCAGCCAGGCTTCGAGCCAGACGAGCGCGTCGAGGTCAAGGTGATTGGTCGGCTCGTCGAGGAGCATCAGGTCGGCCGGGCACATCAGCGCGCGCGCCAGTTGCAGGCGCATCCGCCAGCCCCCGGAAAAACTGTTCACGGGCGCGTCGAGCTCACCGCTCTTGAAGCCGAGGCCGAGCAGCATCGATTGCGCGCGCGGCCGCGCGTCGAAGCCGCCGGCATCGCTGATCGCGTGATGCGCCTCGGCCATGGCGTGGCCATCGCCGCTCGCCTCGGCGTGCTCCAGCGCCGCGTTCGCCTCGGCGAGGCGCGTGTCGCCGGCGAGAACGAAGTCGGTAGCGCCTTCTCCCGTCTCGGGCATCTCCTGGGCGACTTCGGCGATCCGCCAGCGCGGCGGGACGGCGAGATCGCCGGCGTCGGCGGAAAGCCTCCCCGCGAACAGCGAGAACAGCGACGACTTGCCGGCCCCGTTGCGGCCGACCAGGCCGACCTTCTCGCCCGCGTTGATCGTGGCGCTGGTGCGATCGAGGACAAGCTTGGCGCCGCGGCGAAGCGACAACTGGCTGAGGACGAGCATGGATGGATTTTCGCCGGGCTCGGCGAACGGCCTCAGCCGCGCAGCGCTTGCCGCTCGACGAGGACAACGCAGTCGTCGCCGCCGCTGGTTTCCAGCCAGGCGCATTCGAGGCGCGGGAACGCCGCCTCGAAGGCATGCCGCTCTTGGCCCACTTCGATGACGATCACCGCGCCTTCGCTCATGTGCTCGGGCGCGGCGGCGACGATGCGCCGGACCAGGTCCATCCCGTCGGCGCCGCCCGCGAGGGCGAGCGTGGGCTCGGCGCGGTACTCGGCGGGCAGCGCCGCCATGGTCGCGTCGCTGACGTAAGGCGGATTGCACAGGATCAGGTCGTAGCGGCCGGGGAGCTTCGCGTACAGGTCGGACTCGATGACTTCGATGCGCCCCTGCAGCCCGTGCCGGGCGACGTTGAGTCGCGCCAGCTCGAGCGCGCCGGCGCTGATGTCGGAAGCGTCGACTTCGATTTCCGGATACGCCATCGCGGCGATCACAGCGAGGCTGCCGTTGCCGGTGCACAGGTCGAGGACATGCCGGGTCTGATCCGAGAGCCAGGCGTCGAGGGTGCCGGTTTCATCGGCGTCGACGAGCAGCTCGGCGATGTAGGAGCGCGGCACGATGCTTCGCTCGTCAACCGTGAAGGGCACGTTCTGCAACCACGCTTCGCCCGTGAGATAGGCGGCAGGGCGGCGCGTCTCGATGCGTCGCGTCAGCAGCGCTTCGGCCCGGGCCGCGTCGTCGGCCGACACCTCGCGGGCGCCGCGCGTCCCGAGCGCGTCGAGCGGCAGCCCGAGCGCCCATGTGACGAGCCAGGCCGCCTCGTCGAAGGCGTTGCCGGTGCCGTGGCCGAAGGAGACCGCGGCGCGTTTCAGGCGCTCGCTTTGGCGCTGGACCAGCTCGACGAGCGTCATGCGAGACGGCCGGCGAACGCGTGCCGCTTGCCGCCGACCAGGCGAAACGTCGCCGCCGACACCGTGCTCAGAAGCGGCGAAGGTTGGGCGAGAGCGTCGCGACTTCCTCGGGCCGCACGTCGATCGTGATCTCGGTGAAGCTCGGCTGGTCGTCGTTGTCTTCCTTCTTCGGCACGATGCGCGAGACCGGCGTCATGTCGTTCTGCATCCGCCACATCAGGTTGGTCGGCGAATCGGCGTAGGCGAGGCCTTCGTCGCGCGTGATGATGTTCTGCGAGATCATGCGCGCCAGGTCCTGCTCGAAGGTCTGCGAGCCTTCGGCAAGCGACTTCTCCATCGCTTCCTTGACGCCGCTGAAGTCGCCGCGCTCGATCAGCTCCTGGATGAGCTTGGTGTTCATCAGCACTTCGACCGCCGGCATGCGGCCGCCGGCGACGCTGCGCACGAGGCGTTGCGAGACGATTGCGCGCAAGCCCGCCGAAAGGTCGGCGAGAAGGGCGGGGCGCGCTTCGGGCGTGTAGAAGGACAGGATGCGGCCGAGGGCGTGATAGCTGTTGTTGGCATGCAGCGTCGACAGCACGAGGTGCCCCGAGAGCGAGTACGAAATCGCTGCCGTCATCGTCTCGCGATCGCGGATCTCGCCGATCATGATCAGATCGGGTGCCTGGCGCAGCGCCGTCTTCAGGCCGATCTGCAGCGTCTGCGTGTCGCGGCCGACCTCGCGCTGGTTGACGACCGATTTCTTGTTGTTGAACAGGAACTCGATCGGATCCTCGATCGTGAGGATGTGCCCGGCCATCTGCTGGTTGCGCTGCTCGAGCATGGACGCCAGCGTCGTGCTCTTGCCGGCGCCGGTCGCCCCGACCATCAGGATCAGACCGCGCTTCTCGAGCACGAGCGTGTTCAGGATCGACGGGACGTTGAGGCTCTCGAGGGTCGGGATCTCGAAGGGGATGCAGCGAAAGACCGCGGCGATCGTGCCGCGCTGCTTGAAGCCCGAGAGGCGAAAGCTGCCGACGCCGGACAGACCGACGCCGACGTTGAGCTCGCCCGTGTCCTCGAGCTCCTCCAGCTGGCTCGGCGTTAGCAGCTCGGCGAGCAGCTGGCGCGGCTGCGTGTGCGTGAGCGGCTGGTCCGACAGCTGCAGCAGCTGGCCGTTGATCTTGATCAGTATCGGCGAGCTCGCCGACAGGTAGACGTCAGAAGCGCCCTTCTCGGACATCAGACGGAGCACGCGCTCCATGTTCCCGCTACTCATCCCGATTCCTTTGCAAGAGCCGCTGGTCAGTGGACTAGGTTCGCAGCAGCTCGTTGATGCTCGTCTTGGCGCGCGTTTGCGCGTCGACCCGCTTGACGATGACGGCGCAATACAGGCTGTGGCTGCCGTCGGCCGCTGGCAGGCTGCCGCTGACGACGACCGAACCGGCGGGGACGCGCCCGTAGCTGACCGTGCCGGTGGCGCGATCGTAGATCTTCGTGCTCTGGCTGATGTAGACGCCCATCGAGATCACCGAGTTCTCCTCGACGATCACGCCCTCGACGATCTCCGAGCGCGCACCGATGAAGCAGTTGTCCTCGATGATCGTCGGATTCGCCTGCATCGGCTCGAGCACGCCGCCGATGCCGACACCGCCCGAGAGGTGCACGTTCTTGCCGATCTGCGCGCATGAGCCGACGGTGACCCAGGTGTCGACCATCGTGCCTTCGTCGACGTAGGCGCCGATGTTGACGTAGCTCGGCATCAGGACGACATCCCTGGCGAGGAAGGCACCGCGCCGCGCGACCGCCGGCGGGACGACGCGAACTCCGGCGGCGAGCATCGCCGCGTCGTCCATGTCGGCGAATTTGGTCGGCACCTTGTCGTAGAAGGCGAGATCGCCGGCCCGGATCATCCGGTTGTCGACAAGGCGAAAGCTGAGCAGCACCGCTTTCTTCACCCACTGGTTGACACTCCACTCGCCGACGCCGTGGCGTTCGGCAACCCGGATCGTTCCGGCGTCGAGCCCGGCGATGACCGATTCGACGCCGGCCCGAATCTCCGGACTGTTCGTCGCGTCGAGCGAGGCGCGACTGTCCCATGCCAGGTCAATGAGGCGCTGCAGGTCTTGGGTCATCGGACGGATAAGGTCCACGGCGCATTGTAGGGAGCGAGGGCACGGCCCCCGGCGGTCGCGGTGTCGGGGTCCGGCACTTTTGCCCACAAATGGAAGCGCACGGCTGCGCAGGGGTCGTTCCCAAGCGGATTCGTCGGGGGACTCGGGGGCTGGCGCGTTCGCCCGAAAGAGGGACGCCGGAATACTGTGCTGGCCGCCTGGAGGTCTTGACGATCGTCAGGCGCCTGCCCATGATGGCGCGCCGGCTTGATCGGGCCGTTTCAACCATCACGAAGGGCAGGGGCATGAGTAACGTCGAAATTCCTGATTCGCTATCCATCGCGGGCTGGGAGAAGCAGAAGAGCGCGATGGCCAAGGACAAGGCCGTGGCGAGCAAGCTGCAGGGCGAGACGTCGAAGGTCGCCGAGTCCGTCAAGGCCCTCGACAAGGCGCAGTCCTCGGTCGATTTCAGCATGTTCGACCCGAAAGGCATCAACTCCGCCGCAGCCGCACAAGCCGCGATCGACAAGATCGAGGCCGCCGTGAAGGGCGATCTGAAGACCCTGCTCACCGCCGCGAAGTCGGCAGGGACGGCAGCGGATACTTTCGTCAGCGCCTGCGACAAGCTGCGCAAGACGCTGAAGGGGGACAGCGAGAAGATCGCAACCGCCGCGTGGACCGCGACCAAAGCAGCGTCGAGTGCGGCGACCAAGTTTGCTGCCGACGTGGGTGCAGCCGTGACCTCTGCGCAGGCCGAGCTGGAGGCCCTGTGCAGCAAACTCAAGGCCGGCGACAAGAAGACGGCCGCGCCGAATCCGAAGGCGGCCGCCGACGGCAAGGCCATTGGCGCCCTGATCAAGAAGTCGATCGCCGCCCTGCGCAGCCCGAAGGGCTCGCCGCTGCCGGTCAAGTTCTCCGTGGTCAGGCTGGAAAAGAAGTTTCGGATCTACCTCGGCCCGAAGCCCGAAAGCGCGTTGGCCAAACTCAAGACCCAGTTCGAGCCCAAAGCCAAGATCAAGCTGATCAAGGATCCCAAGGGCACGGTCATCTGGGAGAAGGGCGCCCTGACTTTCGTCAGCGACAAGCTGGCGGGGGTCAGCGCCAAGCTGCTCCAGGGGGCGATCCGCGAGCAGACCAAGCTGACCGCCAAGGTTCGCATCAAGAAATCGGACGGCAAGGTCGACGAGGCAGACGCCGCCGACCTGAAGGATACCGACCTCCACGTCGACGCCGACGATGAAGCGGCGCTGAAGGTCGACCTGAAGGACGTTCTCGGGCGACTGGCCGAGTTGAAGTCGGAGATCGAAGCGGCGATCAAGAGCGGCGGCGACGCCAAGTTGAAGACCCTGTACGCGAGCCTGCAATCGCATATCGCCGCGAAGAAGGCGGACGAGGCTTCCGACGACCTCGACGAGATCGAATCCCTGCTCGCGCCGGCAGACGAAGACGAAGGCGAAGGCGAGCAGGCCGAAAGCGGCGCCGACAAGGGCGTTGCGCCGGCGAAGGCCTTCGAGGCCAAGCTCGCGGCGCTCATGCCGAAGATCCGCGCGGCCATCGCGGCGGGCGGCGACGCTGCCGACAAGATCAGGGCGGCCATCGAGGCGGCCGCAAAGCTCGCCAAGACCGAGAAGGACGCAGACGTCGCGAAGGCCAATCAGTTGCTGAGCGAGGTCGAGAAAATGCTCGGTCAGGGAGTGGGCGCGGCGCCGAGCAGCGGCTTTTCGGTGCAGCAGCTTGGGAAGGCGCGGCTCGAGTGGATCGCGACACGCGACAAGGCGGTCAGCGAGATCACGCGGCTGTCGAGGGCGATCGTCGATGCGTACCGCGGCGAGACCGATCAGCAGGCGCAGGTCAAGGCGGCGATCACCAAGCTCGCCGGCCTGGCGACGCGATTGAAGAGCGGCCTCGACAACGATCTCGATGCGGCTCTTTCGGCGAAAGACGCGGCGAGCCGCACGCAGCTCGCGAGCAAGGCGAAGAACTCCGTGAAGGCGATCAAGAAGATCATGGACGAGGACGAGCTGATGCAAAGCCTCGACGGCAACGAGATCCTCGGTGACATGCACGTCGTCGCGCCGATGAAGGAACGCCTCAGCGCCATCGAAGCCGCGCTCGGCTGAGCCCGCCGCGGCAACACGGTATCCCGGGCGCCTTCGTGCGCCCAGCTGGTCATCGGGGACGACGGTCATGCCCAATATCTTCGAAGCGCTCGGCCTGCGACCGGTGAAGTCTTCCAAGGCCAAGGGCGCCGAGACGGCGACGATGGTCAAGCCGGGATCGGCCCAGGCAACGGCGATGGCCAACGACGCGACGAAATACGCCGCCGCGAAGCAGGCCGCACTCGACCAGCTCGCAACCCTGACCGAGCCTTCGGCGGCGTCGGAAAAGCAGAAGATCGAAAACGATCTCGTCGTCGCCGCGACGGCCAAGGCCCAGGCCGGCGACTTCGCCGGTGGCATGACCTTGCTCGGCCAGGTTGCGGGCCGCGTTGCCGCGGCCAAGAAGGCGGCCGCCGCGGCGTTCGCGGAGTACGACCAGAAGCGCGCCGCGGCGCAGGCCTTGCTCGACGCCTTGCGCGCCCATCCGCAACAGGCCAAGGTCGCGACGCAGATCGCCGACGCCGCGGCCAAGCTCGCCGGTGCGAAGATCTTCGCCGACAAGGGCGAGTACGGGCCGGCGAAGCTGCGCGTCGAAGATGCGCGCGTCATCTGCGTCGCCGCCAAGACGCTCGCCGATCGCCATGCGGTGGTGGCGAAGAAACGTGCCGACGCGGTCGCCATCGTCAATGGCGGGCGCGGTCTCCTGCCTGCCGCCGAGGTGACCCAGTGGGATGCCGATCTGAATACGGCCGACACCGACATCGCCGCCACTCCACCGAAGCTGGATGCGGCGGCGGCTCTCCTCGACGGGATCGTGCAAGGCACGGGCGCGCGGATCAAGGATTGGTACTCGGTGCAATCGAAGGAGCGCCTGAAGCAGCTCAAGGCCAAGGCCGCGGCCGCGTTTGTCGATGCCGCCATCAAGGACATCGAGGCGCAGCAGGCGATCGCCGTGGCTGCGATCGGCGCCAAGGAGTGGGGCAAGGCCGTCATGGCCGGCAACGAGATGTTCGGCCGCTTCGCGCAGGCCGAGCGCGCGGCCGATCGTCGTCTGGTCTACGACAAGCAGCGACCGTTGACCGTCAATGCGATCACGCCGCTGCGGCCGCGCGCCGCCCTGGCGACGCTGGTCGCGGGTCTCGACAAGGCGCTCGTCGACGCCGACGCCCTCGCGACACTGGCGGCGATGAAGATCGAAGACGGCGTGCAGGCGTTGCTGGCGATCGTCGCGAAGTGCGACGCCGCCGGCAAGATCGGCGATGCCGCCGAAGCGTATGCGCGCGAGCGCGCCGCGGTCGACAAGGATCTCGCGACGCTGCAGGCCGATCCGGCGGCGGCGAAGATGAAGCCGACGATCGACGCCATCGTCGCCCAGCTGGCGAAGGCGACGCAGACGGCGGCCGCTGCCGCCGGCGCGGAAGACGCCCTGGCGAAGTGGGAAGCGGCGCGGGCGCTGGTTGCTGCCGCCGCTGCCGACACGGCGGCGGCGAAGAAGCTCTCCGCCGGCGTCGGATCGGCAATGCAGGCGGGTGCCGCTGCCGCCGGTGCGAAGGACATCGCGGCGCTGAAGAAGGCGCTCGCCAGCCTGAAGAGCGAAGGCGACGCGGCGCAGAAGGCGCCCGGCGCCGATGCGGCCGCCGATGCGTTCAAGGCCTTCGCCGCGGCCCTGAAGCTGGCGCAGGCGGCGGCTGACGGCAATGACCTGAAGGGCGGCACCGAGCAGGCGGGGAAGGCTGCCGACCTGCTCGTTGCCGCCAAGGCGGTGCAGGCGCAGCACGGCGACTACGCGGCGCTGCGCAAGACGATCGAGGAGCGGCGCAAGAAGGTCGGAGTTTTGCCGGTCGCTGCGTCGCTCGCGGCCCTGTTGGCCGCCATCGACAACGCGTTGATCGACGCCGCGACCCGCGACGCCGGCCACGACGCCGCCGCTGCGATGGCCGCGCTGCGCACGGCCGCGGCCGCGGCGACGCATGCCGAGCAGGCGGCGGTGGCGCGCAAGGCCTACGACGATCGGGCCAAGACGATCGACACGGCGATCAAGGCCATCGCCGCTCCGGCCGACCGGGCGCTGCGCGATGCGCTCGCCGCCGACCTCGTGGCGGCGACGCACAACGCGGACGCCGTCCATTTCACGATCGCCAACCAGGCGCTCGAAAAGATCGAGGTCAAGCTCGAGGGCAAGAAGGCCGGCGACCTGGCGAAGACGAGCCCGAACTCGGCGGCCTTGAAGGACGCGGTCAAGAAGATGATGGCCAAAGGCGGCGATACCGAGGTCGATGCTCTGATGAGCTCGCTGCCCGACAACGTCGACACCAAGGTGCTGGTGACCCTGGCCAAGGAGCGCTTCGGCGTCGATCTTGTCGTCGACGGCACCGCGCCCGACGAGGCGAAGACGATCAAGCAGATGTGCCGCATGCTCGCCAAGGTGCCGCACGACGTGAAGAAGAGCCCGAGCCTGAAGACCGTCAAGCACGAGAAGCCGAACACGAACGGCGGCGCTTACGGTGGCGACGACGGCGGCGTGATCACGATGAACGGGCGACCCAAGCAGTCCGATCAGGAATTTGGCAGCAAGCAGATCAACGCCGATGGCACGCCGGAGCTGCCCGATGGCGTCGATCCCGATTGCCAGCCCAAGGACGAGGAGAAGATCGACTATTTCGATTTCGCGACGCTGCACGAGGTCGGCCATTCGGTCGACGATGCGCAGAACTTCATGAAGGCGCGCGAAGACAACGCCGAGTTCGGCGGCTGGCGGACCTATGGCGGCAACGTCCAGCCGATCGCCGACGCGGTCGCCGCCGAGCACGGCTTCGACAAGACGCCGGAGCAGAAGAAGTACGTGATCGATCTCATCCTGCGCAAGATGCCGGTGCCGCCGGCCGCGCCGCCGGGGCAGGAGGTCGACTTCCAGACGCGCCTCAACAGCGTCAACCAGTGGCACTTGATCGCGACGGCGCAAAACGTCTGGTGGCGCCAGGGCGACTGCGACACCATCACGATCGGCGATCGCATCTACCACGAGGCCTACGACCAGACCTGGGTCAGCTACCTGGCGGGCGCCAGGAAGCGCGGCATCACCGGCTACCAGTTCCGCGCCCCGGCCGAATGGTTCGCCGAGCTGTATGCGACCTTCCACATGGACAAGCTCAAGCCGAGCCACCCGGCTCGTTCGTGGCTGGCCAAGCTCGGCCCGCCGACCCACTGACCGGCCGAAGGAATCACCGTGTCCATCTTTCGCAATGCCGACGTCGCTTGCCCGTCATGCAAGACGGTCGTCCATTTCGAGCTCGTGCACAGCGTCAACGCCGACCGTCGCCCCGACTTGCGCCAAGCCATCCTCGACCGCAGCTTCCAGCGCGAGAAGTGCATGGCGTGCGGCTTCGTCTTTCGCATGGAGCCGGAGTTCAGCTACATCGACATCAAGCGCGGCCAGTACATCGCCGTCTGGCCGGTGTCGCGGCTCGACGAGGCCGCGGCGCTCGAGGAGAAGAGCCACGCCGCGTTCGAGCGCTCGTTCGGAAGCCAGGCGCCCGGCGAGGCGCGCGCCATCGGCAAGAAGGTCACGCCGCGCACCGTGTTCGGCTGGGCGGCGCTGAACGAGAAATTGATCGCCGCCGAGGCCGGCATCGACGATCGGATCCTCGAGCTGGCCAAGCTCGGCGCGATCCGCAACCTCGATCAAGCGCCGATGGACTCGGGGACCGAGTTCCGCCTGGTCGAGGTCCAGCCCGATGCGATCATGCTCGGCTGGATCCGGACCGCGACGGATCAGTTGCTCGACGTCGTCAGCCTGCCGCGCGCGGCGCTGGCGGAGATCGAGGCGGCGCCTGACGATTGGGCGGCGCTGCGCGACGACATCGGCTCGGGCCTCTACGTCGACTACCGCAAGAGCCTGCTGGCGGTCTGATCCGGCCTCACGGGGTCGGCGACGGCGCCTCGCCCGAGGCGAGCGGCGCCCGCTGCTTCCAGCCCTTGCCCCGGTGCTCGGCGGTGATGCTCGTGTAGATGCCGCCGCGCACGTTCCAACGCGCGTGGATGCGTGCGAAGCGCGGACGCGCGGCCTGGACGATCGCGTCGAGGATGTCGTTCGTCACCTGCTCGTGGAATGCGCCGACATCGCGATAGCTCCACAGATAGAGCTTGAGGCTCTTCAGCTCGATGCAGTGCTTGTCGGCCACCATGTCGATCGTGAAATGGGCGAAATCAGGCTGCCCCGTGAGCGGGCAGGTGCAGGTGAATTCCGGGATCACGAACTGGATCACATAGTCGCGCGCCGGTGTCGGATTGGCGAACACGTCGAGGTGATCCTGGGGCGCCGTCGGCGCTATGGCGGGCCGCTGTCGCATTGAAACAGCCGCCTTGCGACGCGAGGTCTTGACCATGGAAAGCGCTCTGCGCAGCCCGTCCGGGCGAAGCTGCAATGTTATCATCGAGGCGCTACGAGCCCGACCCTTGGTGGCGTTTTCTGCCATTAAATCAATAACTTAGCTGCGCCGCCGCCGCTTCTTCATGCGCCTTCACTCGATCAAGCTTTCGGGCTTCAAGTCTTTCGTCGAACCGACTCAGTTCCAGCTTCCAGGCCAGTTGGTCGGCGTCGTCGGACCGAACGGTTGCGGCAAGTCGAACATCATCGACGCGGTCCGCTGGGTGCTCGGCGAAAGCAAGGCGAGCGAGCTGCGCGGCGAGTCGATGCAGGACGTGATCTTCAACGGCTCGGGCTTGCGCAAGCCCGCTGGCCGCGCCAGCGTCGAGCTCGCCTTCGACAATTCGCAGGGCCGCGCCGGCGGCCCGTGGAGTCGTTTCAGCGAGATCGCCGTCAAGCGGGTGCTGACACGCGACGGCACGAGCAGCTACTACATCAACAACCAGGCAGTGCGCCGCCGCGACGTCCAGGACGTGTTCCTCGGCACCGGCCTCGGGCCGCGCGCCTACGCGATCATTGGCCAGGGGACGATCTCGCGCATCATCGAGAGCAAGCCCGAGGAGTTGCGCTTCTTCCTCGAGGAAGCGGCCGGGGTCTCGAAGTACAAGGAGCGACGCCGCGAGACCGAGACTCGCCTGAAGGACACGCGCGAGAACCTGACCCGCGTCGAGGACATCCTGCGCGAGCTGAACCAGAACCTCGACAGGCTCGAGTCGCAGGCCGCGGTCGCCGGGCGCTATCGTGCCCTCCAGCACGACAGCCAGACACGGCAACACCAGCTCTGGTTCCTCAAGCACCGCGACGCGGCACGCGAGGAGGAACGCGTTCGCCAGGCGGTCGCCGCGGCGCATGCCGGGCTCGAATCGCGCGTCGCCGAGCTGCGCCATGCCGAGGCCGAGCTCGAGGCGATCCGCCAGTCGCACTACGACGCCAACGACGCACTGCACGCGGCGCAGGGCGCGCTCGGCGAAGCCGCGCTCGAGGTGAGCCGCATCGAGGAGCGCATCCGCTACGTCGCCGAAGGGCGCGAGCGCGTGGTCCGGCAGCGCGCCGATCTGGAAGGGCAGCGCAGCTCGTGGCTGGCGCGCGAAAGTGAAGCGCGCGCCGAGCACGAGCAGGCCGGGTCCGGCATCGAGGCCGCCAAGGAGACGAGCATCGCCTTCGCCGAACGCGTCGCTCAGCAAGCGGCGGCGCTGGCCGATGCCGCTGCCGCATCGCGCGCCGCGCATGCGGCGAGCGGGGCGCAGCGCGAGGTCGTCGCCGGGGTCGCGCAGCAGATCCAGGTCGCGGCGGCGGAGACGCGCGGCGTCGACGAACGACTCGAGCAAGGCGAAGCGCGGCGGAGCCGCCTCCTCGACGAGGAGCGCGGGCTCGCGCCCGCCGATCCGGCGCACCTGGAAGGCGCGCGCCAACGCACTGCTGAAGCCGTGGCCGCGCACGCCGCGGCTGAGGCGCAGCTGGCGCAGTGGCAGGAACGCGTGCCGGCTCTCGAGGAAGCGCGTCGCGTCGCGCAAGCCGCGGCGAACGACGAGGCGCACCGCCAGGCCGAGCTCGCCGCCCGCCTCGACGCCTTGAAAGCGCTGCAGGAAAAAGTCCAGGTCGAAGACAAGCTCAAGCCCTGGCTCGCCAAGCACGGACTCGAGTCGCTGCGGGGACTGTGGCGGCGCGTCCGCATCGAGGCAGGCTGGGAGGCGGCGCTCGAGGCGGCGCTGCGCGAGCGCCTCGGCGCGCTCGAGATCGGCCGGCTCGACACGGTTCGGGCCTTCGCCGCCGACGCGCCGCCGGCGCGCCTGGCGTTCTTCACAGCGCCGACGGCGTCGGCTCCCTCCGCGCACCGGACGCTGCCGCGCCTGGCCGAGCTCCTCCATCTCGGCGATGCGGGACTCGTCGCCTTGCTGGGCGATTGGCTGGAGGGCGTCTACACCGCCGCCGACCTCGACGCCGCGCTGGCCGCGCGCTCGATCCTCACGCACGGCGAAGTCATCATGACGCGCGAGGGCCACGCCGTGAGCCCCTTCGCCGTCAGCTTCTACGCGCCGGATTCGCAGCAGGCCGGGTTGCTCGCCCGTGCCCAGGAGATCGAGAACCTCGACAAGCAGGTGCGCGCGCAGGGCATCCTTCTCGACGAAGCGAAGAGCCGCCTGGTGCGTGCCGAGGTCGAGATGAGCGATGCGGCCGAGCGCCTCGCGGCGAGCCGCAGCGCGGCAGCGAGCGCGCAATCGGCGGCGCATCAGCAGCAGGTCGAGCTGATGCGCCTGGCGCAGCTGACCGAACAGACGAGCTTGCGGCGCGAGCAGCTCGGGGGCGAGCGTGCTGCGCTCGAGGCCGAGATCGAAGACCTCGCGGCGCGCCGTGCCGCGGGCCTGGCCCGCTTCGAGTCGCTCGATGCGGAGCTGGCCGTCGCGCAGGAGCGCCACGCCGAGCTCGATGAGGCCGCGCACGCCGCCGACCGCGCTGTCGCAGCGGCGCGCGACGAGCAGAATTCGCTCGAGCGGCAGGCGCAGGAAGCGCAGTTCGAGTTGCGCGCGCTCGTCGCCCGGCGAGCCGAGCTCGAGCGCGCGATCGCGACGGCAGAGCAGCAGCTCGAGTCGAACCGCGCAACCGATGCCGCGCTGGCCGAAGAGCTCGATCGTCTCACCGACACGCATGCCCAGACCGAGCTGCAGTCGGCGCTGGCAACCAGGCTCGAGCGCGAGGCCGCGCTCGGTGGCAAGCGCAGTGTCTACGACGATCTGACGCAGCGCCTGCGCCGCGCCGACGAGGCGCGGCTCGGCCATGAGCAGTCCTTGCAGCCCTTGCGCGACAGGCTCGGTGCGCTGCAGCTCGAGGAGCAGGCGGCCCGCCTCGGCGGCGCGCAGTACCTCGAGCAGCTCGAAGCCGCCGGCGCCGACCGCGACGCTGTCGCGCGCAGCGTCGAGGAAGGCGGCGTCAGGCTGGCCGGCCTGCAAGGCCGCATCGACGCGCTCAATCGCGAGATCGAGTCGCTCGGCGCCGTCAACCTCGCTGCTCTCGACGAGCTGACGTCGGCGCGCGAGCGAAAGGGCTTTCTCGACGCGCAAAGCGCCGACCTCGGCGAGGCGATGGCGACGCTCGAGGACGCGATCCGCAAGATCGACCTGGAGACGCGCCAGCTCCTCGGTACGACCTTCGATCAGGTCAACGAGCACTTCGGCCGCATGTTCCCGCTCCTGTTCGGCGGCGGAACGGCCCGCCTCGTCATGACCGGCGACGAGATCCTCGACGCCGGCGTGCAGGTGATGGCGCAGCCGCCGGGCAAGAAGAACAGCTCGATCCACCTGCTCTCCGGTGGCGAGAAGGCGCTCGCCGCGATCGCCCTCGTGTTCGCGATCTTCCAGCTCAACCCGGCGCCGTTCTGCCTGCTCGACGAGGTCGACGCGCCGCTCGACGACGCCAACACCGAGCGCTA
>JGI24140J50213_10000208_pt1 | contig 27729 bp, 23 predicted proteins | sample BarGraIncu00222A_FD_50213 | JGI IMG/M metagenome (IMG submission 50213)
CTTAGGGGAGACTGGGGCAGTTCTCAGCCCGCTCTCAGGGCTACCGGAGAAAGTCGTACCTATGAGCGACACCACGCCGACTCCAGACCCCGCCGACGCGACGCAGCCGACCCAGCCGGTCCTGCCGACGCAGCCGACCCAGCCCGTCCCGCCGTACACCTCCCCCTACGACGTAGCCACCGCCGGGCCCGCAGCGGCTGCCGGTACGTCGTCGTACGACCAGGGTCCGTACGGCGCGCCGCAGCAAGACACACCGCCGTACGGCACACCGACCACGGGCGGGTACAACACCGACCCGTACGGGACGCCCTACGGCAGCTACCCGACCGTCGGGCTGCCGTACGCGGCACCGGTCGCACCGATAGCACCGCCCGGAACGACGGCGGCCAGGCGTGGCAACGGCCGTACCGTCGCCCTCGTCCTCGCAACCGCGCTGCTGGCTGGCGGCGTCGGCGGCGGCATCGGCGCAGCGGTCGGCTCGTCGCACGAGTCCACCACGGCGTCGACCTCCAGCCTGACCAGCCAGACCTCGAACGCACCGGCCAGCGTCAACCTTCCCGCCGGCTCCGTCGAGGCCGTGGCCGCCAAGGTNCTGCCGAGCGTCGTCTCCATCGTCGAGCGGTCGACCGACGGCAGCGGCGGCGAGGGCTCCGGCATCGTCCTCAGCTCCGACGGACTCGTGCTGACCAACAACCACGTCGTGGCCGGCGCGTCCGGCGGCGGCTCCCTGCAGGTGACGACGCAGGACGGCAAGACCTACGACGCGACCGTGGTCGGCACCGANCCGACCTCCGACCTCGCCGTGGTCCGCGTCAAGGGCGTCTCGGGCTGGTCGCCCGCCACCCTCGGCAGCTCGGCGAACCTCGTCGTCGGCCAGAGCGTCGTCGCGGTCGGCTCGCCGCTCGGCCTGTCCGGCACGGTGACGTCCGGGATCGTCAGCGCCCTCAACCGGCCGGTCACCACCAGCGGCGACACCACCGGCCAGACCACGTCGTCCGGCGCAGTGCTCAACGCGATCCAGACCGACGCGGCGATCAACCCGGGCAACTCCGGTGGCCCCCTCGTCGACCTGAACGGCCACGTGGTCGGCATCAACTCGGCCATCGCGAGCCTCGGCAGCAGCGCGGGCAGCTCGCAGTCCGGCTCGATCGGGCTCGGTTTCGCCATCCCGATCGACCAGGCCAAGCGCATCGCCGACGAGCTGATCTCGAGCGGCAAGGCCACGCACCCCCAGCTCGGGGTCCAGGTCGCCGACGGGACCAACGGTGGCGCGCTGCTGCAGGGCGTCACCGCCGGCGGAGCAGCGGACAAGGCCGGCCTCCAGGTGGGCGACGTCATCACCGCGGTGAACGGCCGGCCGGTGGACAGCGCTGACTCGCTCGTCGCCGACATCCGCTCGTCCGCACCCGGCGCGACCGTGAGCATCACGTTCACCCGCAGCGGTGCCTCGCAGACGGTGTCCGTGGTCCTCGGCCAGGCGTCCAGCTAAGGGTTCCAGCCCAAGGGCACGGCGACGGACCGACGGCTCAGATCAGCCGTCGGTCCGTCGCCCACACGGTCAGCTCGTGCCGGTTGGACAGCTGCAGCTTCCTGAGCACCGCGGAGACGTGCGTCTCGACCGTCTTCACCGAGATGAACAGCTCGCGCGCGACCTCCTTGTACGCATAGCCGCGGGCGATCAGCCGGAGCACCTCGCGCTCGCGCTGCGAGAGCCGGTCGAGCTCCTCGTCGACGACGGGGACGTCCGGCGAGCCGGCGAACGCGTCGAGGACGAACCCGGCCAGGCGCGGCGAGAACACCGCGTCGCCCCCGGCCACCCGTCGTACGGCGTCGGCCAGCTCGGGACCGGTGATGGACTTGGTGACGTAGCCGCGGGCCCCCGCCCTGATCACCGCGATGACGTCCTCGGCCGCATCCGACACCGAGAGCGCGAGGAACTTCGTGTCGATCCCGGCCGCCGCACACCGTCGTACGACCTCCTGGCCGTTGCCGCCTGGCAGGTGCACGTCGAGCAGCACGACCTCGGGGAGGGTCGCCGCGATGACGGCGACGGCGGAGTCGACGTCGGCCGCCTCGCCGACCACGTCGACCGAGTCGCCCAGCTCGGCGCGGACGCCGGTACGGAACATCCGGTGGTCGTCGACGAGGACGACCCGCGGCCCGTCGGTCATCGCTCCTCCTCGGCCGCCGTGCCGATGCGCGGCATCGTCAGGTGCACCTCGGCGCCCTCGCCCGGCCGACTGGTGATGACCGCCCGACCTCCGTGCCGCTCCATGCGTCCCACGATCGACTGCCGCACGCCGAGCCGGTCGGACGGTACGGCGTCGACGTCGAAGCCCGGTCCTCGATCGCGTACGAAGATGGTGGCCTGCAAGGGTTCCAGCTCTGCGTAGACAGAGACGGCGCCGCCGTCGGACGCGTACTTGACCGCATTGACCATCGCCTCCCTGGCCGCCTGGATCAGCGCGCCGAGGTGCTCGTCGACGGGCGCGTCGCCCACGGACACGACCTCGACGGCACCGCCATGGGACTCCTCGACCTCTGCCGCGGCCGCGTCGAGCGCCGTACGGAACAGGCCCTGGTCGGGGCCGGTCGGCCGGTACAGCCACTGCCGCAGCGCCCGCTCCTCGGCACGCGCCAGCTGGACGACCACCTTCGGGTCGTCGGCGTTGCGCTGGATCAGGGTCAGCGTCTGCACCACGGAGTCGTGGACGTGGGCGGCGAGCTCGGCCCGTTCCTGCGAGCGGATGCGCTCGCGCCGCTCCTCGGTCAGCTCGCGCGTGTTGCGGACGAGCCACGGGCCGGCGACCAGAGCCACGCCGGCCACGACGACCAGCCCGCCGACGAGCCCGTCGACCGCAGCCTGGACACCCCCCTGGGCACCGGAGACGGCCGCGGCTCCCACGACGACGAGCGTCACGCCGATCACCACGCGCACCCACGCCTGCCGCCCGGTCGCCGTCGCCGTCGCGGTACGCCGCCAGCGGGCCCGCTGCGAGTCGTCGGCGACCCGCCAGAGCACCACGACACCGAGCCCCACGACCAGGAACGGCGCCGCCACAGCCCGCGACGGTCCGAAGCCGACGCGCTGCAGGACCAGGATCGCCCCGGCGGCGAAGGCGCACAGGGCCAGCAACGGACCCAGCCGGGTGGCGCGGTCATCGCTCTCGACCGGCTCGTGCGCCAGGGGTACCAGGGCCCAGAACCCCGCGTAGGCGGCGATCCCCGCACCGCCGGACGCGGCCAGCAGCATGAACGCGACCCGGACGACCCACGGGTCGACGCCGAGGTGACCGGCCAGCCCGTGCGCCACGCCACCGACGAGCCGTCCCTCGGTCGAGCGGTACAGCCTCGGCCGCTCCGCGCGGTCCGCAGCGCCGGCCGCAGGCCCCGGCGTGGGCCCCGCCGTGGGCCCCGGCGCAGGGGTCGGCGCAGCGGGAGCCGGCTGGTTCGGAGGCAGCGTCACGCCCCCATGGTGCTGGATCCCCGGAACGGAGGCATCAGGCCGGCACCCTGAACCGACCCTGAGCGCCAGCTCGACCCGACCAGGGTGGGATCGGGGTCGGCTCCGGGGCAGTCCCCGATGCCGGCGGTCCCCCGTCGCGGGAGGCTGTGAGCCATGACGGACCAGACTCAGACCTTCGCCACCCCGCCGGGGCCCCCTCCAGGTGGCCGCGGCCCCGCCCCGACGCTCTACCGCAGCCGCAGCGACCGCAAGCTGGCCGGCGTGTGCGGCGGGCTCGCCGCCTACCTCGGCATCGACCCGATCATCCTGCGCATCCTCGTCGTCGTGCTCTCGCTGTTCGGCGGCTCCGGCCTGCTGCTCTACGCCGCCGGCTGGCTGCTGCTGCCCGACGAGGGCCAGTCCCGGTCCGAGGTGCAGAAGCTGTTGGACCGAGACGGCAACCGGCCCGCCGCGTTCACGATCGTCGTCACGGTCCTGTTGATCCTCGGCGTGCTCCTCGCGTTCAGCTCCGTCTTCGACCGACACCGCTTCCCCGGTACCGGTCCGGACGTCTGGCCGCTGGTCGCGGTCGGCGGCATCGCCGCGCTCGTCTGGTACAACCGCCGCCAGCCGCGACCCCCCGTACNGCCTCNCNACGCGNACNGCCAGCCGGCGCAGTTCAGCGCTCCCCCGCCCGGGTCGTACTCCCCACCCGGGTCGTACTCCCCACCCCAGTCCTACTCCACGCCCTCGTCGTACTTCCCGCCCTCGTCCACGCCTCCGGCCCCGTACGTCGTGACGCAGCAGCCACGGCGCCGCCGCTCGGTGCTGGGTGCGCTGACGCTCAGCGTGGCAGCGATCGCCGCGGGGGTGATGCTGCCGCTCGACCTGTCCGGGCACTGGCACGTGCCCGCCGCCGCCTTCCTCGCCGTCCTGCTCGCGATCATCGGGCTGGGGCTCGTCGTGGGCGCCTTCGTCGGGCGCTCCCGCGGCCTGATCGCCTGGGGCATCCTGCTGTCGCTGGTCACGGCGGTCGCCGGAGCGATCCCGGCCATCGACGTCAAGGGCACCGGCGACGTCACCTGGCGCCCCGCGACGGTCAGCGCCTTCCCGACCGACGGCTACCACTGGGGCGCCGGCAACGCGACCCTCGACCTGACCGGCCTCCCGGCGCAGACAGGGACCGTGGAGGTGCGCGGCAAGCTGGGCGCCGGCACTTTCGTCGTGCTCGTTCCCGACAACGTCCGCCTCGTCATCGACGCTCACGTCGGGCTCGGGAACATCCGGCTCCCTGGCGGCAACGAGAACGACGGGATCGGTCGCCGTTCCGACCTCGTGATCGAACCGTCGTTGACCCCCGGAGCGGCCGTCGGCGGGACCCTGAACCTGCGCCTCGACGTCGGGGCCGGAACCCTGGAGGTACGCCGTGCGCAAGCATGAGTTCGACCTGACGTCCTTCGTCGCCGGCCTGGTGTTCCTGGCCATCGCCGGCGCATACCTGGTCGGCGCGTTCACATCCGTACGGGTCGACGCCACCTGGGTGCTGCCCCTCGGCCTGGTCGGGCTCGGTGTCGCCGGCCTCGCCGGATCCCTCCGGGTGGGCCTGCGACCCGACCCCGACCCCGACGCCGAGCCCGAGCCCCATCAGGAGGTCTCATCGGAGCCCCAGGACCCGCGTTGATGCCGTTCACCCATTCGGGCTAACGAGGCCTTGCCGGTCTCGGGCAACCGGGTCAGATCGCGTGCGGCCATTGGTTCTCGGGCGGGACGTCGTAGGTCCGCCCGCTGCGGCTGGTCCAGCGCAGGCTGCCGTCAGCCTGCCTGGTCAGTGTCCAGCCGTGCAGGGTCTTGAGCTGGTGGTGACGTTTGCAGAGGCAGCCCATGTTGTGAGAGCTGGTCGGACCTCGCTGGCCGGGGTGGGTCTGGGTCCGGTAGGGATCGATGTGGTCGAGCTCGGACCGCTCCGCGGGGCGCCAGCAGCCGGGGAACTGGCAGGTCCGGTCACGCGCGACGAGGTAGTCGCGCAGCTCCTGGGACGGCCGGTAGGTGGTGTGCCCCAGGTCGAGCAGGTGCCCGGTGACCGGCTCGGCGACCAGCCGCTGCCAGGTGCCGTCGACGGCCAGTGCNCGCGCCACGGTCGCGGGGATGGGGCCGTAGCCGACCAGGTGGGCGGCCCCCTCGGCCAGGCCCAGCAACGTGGCCGGGTCGATGACGATCTGCACCTGGGTGCGTCGCCGGCCCTGTGACAGCGGCAGCTGACCGGACTCGGCGCCGGCCTCGAGCGAAGCGGTCGCCAGGGCAAGCAGCGCGTCGGCCCGGCGGGCGCCGACCGGAAGGGACGCGCCGGCGCCATCTACGGAGCGATGGGCCGCAGCGTCGAGTGCGTGGAACACCGTCTGAGCGTCCGCGGCCGGCAGGGTCGCCGCGACGGTGGCCATGCCGTCGGGCTCTGGCCACAGCACCACCCNACGACCGGCCGCGGCCACCTCGTGCGCGGCCTCGAACCCGGCCGGGTCGACGACCGCGACCGCGCGGCGCAACCGGGCCCGAAGCTCCCCGACCGTCAGCTCCGGCGCCCTGAGCAGCACCCGCGCCTCCACCTGCCCGGCCTGCTCCTCGGTCAACCCGCCGCACGCCTCGGCGCACGCGGCGGCGTGCCGCGCGGGGACCTCCCCGGCGGCGAGCAGCTCCCAGGTTCCGGGCAGCACTGTCGCCAGCAGGCGCGCGTGGTCGATCCGGGTCTGCGCAGCCATCCGACCCAGGTGCAACGCCGCAGCGAGATCCTCCCGGCACAGGTCCGGCTCGCCCCCGGCCGCGGCGTCGTCGTCGGCCGGACCGGCGAACTCCGCCACGGCACGATGGCTCTGCGCCGACACCCACCCAGCCACCCGCTCCCAGCCCTGGACCACCGACAACCGCTCGTCGGCCGACAGCAGGTCGACGTCGACCGCGAGCAGCCGCGCGATCAGCTCCGGGCCCGGGACGGACGTCGCCAGATCATGCACCGACCCGGCCTCGGCGACCTGCAGGCTCGAACACATGTTCGAACCATACCTGATCAAGCCCGCGTGATCAACATCGAATTCCTGTTGGTACACAACAACTTTCGGGCAGACGCACCGGCGATCGTCACCCTCGGTGCTGGGGCAGATCGACACTCGCGATCTCATCCGCTGCCGGCGATCAGCTGCGCCGAGGCCTTTCGTCCCTACTCCCCGTACGCGACTGCGGTGAAGGCTAGTCGTGAGGGCCGTGGGCCAGCGACGGGGGCCGAAGGGGAGGTCGGACCGATGTGCGGCGACGAGGAACGGGTCATCGACGGGAAGCACCAGCAGGACCCTGCCGGCCTGCTGTCGAGGCGGTCGTTGCTCAAGGGAGCGGGTGCCTCGGCCGCAGCCCTGGCGCTGCTGCCGAGTGACTGGCTCGGNCGCACCGCCGTCGCCGCGGCCGACACCGTGGATGCCGGCGACGGGCTGCTGCCGCTCTCGATGGCCATGCACATCCACTCGTCGTTCAGCGAGCAGTCCGGCTCGATGGACTCGCAGCTGTTCCAAGCGGCGAAGAACGCGGTCGACGTCCTCTGGTGGACCGACCACGACTACCGCATGGAAGGCGTCCGCTACCGCAACGTCGTCCACTTCACCAGCCTGACCGCGGAGACGACGGACGGCGCGGCGTGGCAGTGGCAGCGCCAGAACACCGGGTCGCTCACCGCCGCCTCGGGCGGAAGCATCGTCCAGGCACCCGCATCGCCGACCGACCCGATCGCCGGCGGCGCCCTGTCGGTCACCGCGCAGAGCACCTCGTCCAGCATTGCCGCGGTCCGCTTCTTCGCCGAGTCGCACCCGGCCGGCTGGAACTACCACCGCAACCTGTACGGGCAGACGCTCACCATCGAGGTGCTGCCCACCGCCGTCGGCGCCGGCGGATACCTCGAGCTGCTGCTCAACACGTCCTACCACCAGGCGGTCGGGGGCCGACCGGCCGGCGTGTACTCCCTGTCCTACCGGATCGGCGGCCAGGGGACACCGGGAACCTTGAGCTCGCAAGGGCTCCAGGGCATCGTGAACGTCGCGGCCCCCACCGGTGCGTGGACGTCGGTCAGCATCACGCCGTGCGAAGACCTGGAGGCGATCTGGCCGGAGCTGGCCAGCACCGACTTCGCGTCCTTCGAGCTGCGGCTCGGCGCCGTCAGCGCGGGCGCGCCCACCAGCGGCTGCTTCGACTACCTGCGCTTCACCCGGGCGTACGCGACCGGCGACATCCCCCTGCAGACGCAGGAGGAGCTCATGGAGCGCTACGCCGCGACGTACCCGGACGTGACGCAGCGCGCGGGCCTCGAGATCTCCGAGTTCCTGCCGCACCTGAACTGGTTCGGCGGCAACATCCACCTGGGCGACTACACCTCCGTGACGTACAAGACCTGGCAGGCGTTCCTCAGCCAGCAGGTCGGGATCGCGCACACGAACGGTGGCCTCGTCTCGTACAACCACCCCTTCGGGTACACCTCGGTAGCCGCGCTCCCCGCCAGCCAGCAGGACTCGCTGCGGGCGCAGGTGGCCAAGCAGCTGCTCGCGAACCGCGCGCTCGGCTGCGACATCCTCGAGGTCGGCTACCCGCTCCGCGCAGGCGTGGACGTCAAGCACCACGTGGCTCTGTGGGACGTGCTGTCCCGCAACGCCCTGTTCCTGACCGGCAACGGGGTGTCCGACGACCACATGGGCCAGAACTGGTTCGGTATCAGGAACAACTGGGTCACGTCGGCGTGGGCGACCTCGGCCGAGGAGGCCGACCTGCTGACGGCGCTCAAGGCCGGCCGGGCGTGGTCCGCCTCGCTCGCGCGGTACCGCGGCACGCTTGACCTGCTGGCGGACGGTACGGCACCGATGGGGTCGGTCACCGTGTCCACCGCCCGTACCAGGCAGCTGCACGTGGTCGCCACCTCGCTGCCGGCCGGGTCGACGCTGCAGCTCGTCCGCGGGACGGTCGACTACGCGGGCGCCGCCAAGCCGGCCCCCAACACGAGCGTCGTCCAGTCGTACCCGGCGGCCAGGTTGGCCAGCGGATCGGTGGACGTGGCGGTCGACACGAGCGCGTCGCGCTTCCTCCGTACCCAGGTGGTGGGGTCCGACGGTGTCGTCATCGCGGTCTCGAACCCGATCTGGCTGCTGCGCAGCGCGCCACCCGGAGGCATCCCCGCGCCCCGCGCCGCCTGACCTGCCCGTCCGGACGTCGACACGCAAGGCTGTCGGACCAGCAGGTCAGGATCGGCGGCATGGAGATCACGCCGGTCGGCCGGTTCGACCTGACACAGTCCCTGCTGTTCGGCTTCGGGCAGCGCGAGGCCGCGACCGGCGTCGTCGATGCCGGTTCGGGTACCGCCACGATGCCTCTCGGCTTCGTCCTCGACGGGTACGACGAGCAGGTCGGCGTGGTCGTCAGCCAGCAACCGTCCGGAGCGCTGACACTTGCCGTCTCCAGAGCAGGTCCCGCGTCGCTCGACGCCGCGCGCGGCCAGGTGGCCCGCGTCCTCTCGGTCGACGTCGATGCGACGGGGTGGGATGCCCTGGGCGAGCGCGACCCGCTCGTCGGCGCCCTCCAGGGCGCCCGGCCCGGCCTGCGGCCGCCGCTGTTCTACTCGGCGTACGAGGCGCTGGTCTGGGCGGTGCTCTCGGCCCGTCGACCCCGCCTGCAGATGGCGAAGGTGCGCGCCGATCTGTCAGCCGCCCACGGGGCGACGATCGACGTTGCCGGGCAACAGGTCGCGGTGCTGCCGACCCCCCGACAGCTCCTGGCGGTGAAGTCCTTCCCCGGCCTCACCGCCGAGAAGATCGAGCGGCTGCACGGGGTGGCCCGGGCCGCGCTCGACGGGCGCCTCGACACGGCAGAGCTGCGTTCGCTGCCCGTCGCCGAGGCCGCGGTCCGCCTGCGCGAGCTCGACGGGATCGGCCCCTTCTATGCCGAGCTCGTCATCGTCAGGGCGCTCGGCCACACCGACGTGCTGCCCACCGCGGAGCCCCAGCTGCTCGCGATCGCCGGCGAGCTGACCGGCGCCGGGCGCGCACTCTCCCCCGCCGAGCTTGACGCCTACGGGCGCGAGCACTGGACCCCGTGGCGCACCTGGGCCTGCGTGGCCGTGCGAGCTGCGGGACCTGCCCTCCTGGAGGCACCGCCGCCCGACACGCGCGCTCCCCTCAGCCGCCGGTGATCCGGCCCACCGCTCTGGCACGCTTCGGGAATGGACGGTCCCGGGGCGGAAGACCAACACGCGCTGGAGCCGTGGACGGCCAAGCGCGCGTACGGCTTGATCCTGCTGCTCTACATCGTCGGCTTCGGCTACGCCCTCGCGTCCGCGCTGGCGTATCTGCACGAGCCGGGGCACACCACCGGCCGGGTCGGTGCCACCGGTGCCCTTGTCAGTACGGCCCTGGTCCTCAGCACCGACGTCGCGGTCCTCGCGCTGGTGTACTTCATCGCGAAGGCGCGCGGCCTCAGCGCCGTCGACCTCGGGCTCGGTCGGCCCGCTGACAAGGCGGCAACATGGCGGGACATCGACATCGTCCTGCTGTACTGGTTGGCGCTGCTGACCGCTGGGCTGCTGTCCACCTGGCTCGACGGGAGCCGGTACCCGTACGAGCACGGGACCTGGGCAGCGCTTCCTTCGCTGGCACTGGCGCTGAACGCCGGTCCTACCGAAGAGCTCGCCCTGCTGGTGCTCCCTGTGGTCCTGCTTCGACAAGCAAGGGAGCCGCTGTGGCGGATGGCGATCGTTCTTGTCGTGCTCCGCCTGTCGTTTCACGTCTACTACGGCCTCGGGGTTCTCGGACTGACCGTGTGGGCGGTCGCCATCCTCGCGCTGTACCTGCGAACCGGCCGCGCCCTGCCCCTGATCGTCGCCCACTCGGCGTACGACGTGCTGCTCACCGTCGGGCATTTCTTCCCCGCGACCAGCGTGCTGGTCGGGCTGTTCGTTCTCTGCGTCCTGATACTCGGCCTCGTACGGATCGGCGTTCGGGCGAGAGCAGGCGGCCGCCACCGCAGGGGGGTCATGGCACCGTCCACCGGGCCAGCAGCAGGAACCCCAGGTGTACGAGGAGCATGAAGCCGTGAGCAGTGATGCTGCCGGGACGAGGGTCAGCCTTGCGGGTTGAACTCCTGCTCGGGGGTCCACGGCTGGTGCCAGCCGCCGTGTTCGTGCGTCAGCGTCTCCGCCGAGGCGGGGCCCCAGGATCCCGGCGCGTAGGGCGCGGGCTTGGATCGCTGCTCGAGCAGCGGCTCGAGCACCCGCCAGGTCTCCTCGACCGAGTCCTCGCGGGTGAAGTGGCTCTGGTCGCCCTGCATCGCGGCATGCAGGAGGACCTCGTACGGCGCTGGGACGCTCTCCCCCCGGTTGCGCAGATCGATGTCGAGGTTCACCGGTCGTAGCCCGGGACCGTCGACCGCCTTGGCGTGCAGGATGAGCCGAGCGGCCGGGTACGGGTCGATCAACAGCACGAACTGGTTCGGGTCGACCTCGTCCATCTCGGACGAGAAGCCGAGCGACGGTGGTTCCTTGAAGACCACCCGGACCTCGGTGTCGTGCACCGGGAGGTTCTTTCCCGCCCGGATGAAGAAGGGGACGCCGGCCCAGCGCCAGTTGTCGATCTCGAGGCGCAGCGCGGTGAACGTCTCTGTGACCGAGCCACGGGCCACTCCTTTGGTGCGCGGGTACCCGTCGTACTGGCCACGCACATAGCTCGCGGGGTCGGCGGCAGGCATCGCGGCGAAGACGTCCCGCTTGCGGTCCGAGAGCGCGCCCAGCCCGCCTCTCGACGGCGGCTCCATCGCGACCATCGCCAACACCTGCATGAGGTGGTTCTGCACGACGTCGCGGAGGCAGCCGACCTTGTCGTAGAACTGTCCGCGGTCCGCGACGCCGAAGTCTTCGGCCATGGTGATCTGCACGCTGCTGACGAAGTTGCGGTTCCAGACCGGTTCGAGCACCGAGTTCGCGAAGCGCAGGTGCAAGATGTCCTCGACCGACAGCTTTCCGAGGAAGTGGTCGATCCGGTAGAGCTGGGACTCCTCGAGGATCTCCCTGAGCTCTGCGTTCAGAGCCTGGGCCGAGGCGAGGTCGTGACCGAACGGCTTCTCGACGATCACCCGGGCAGTCGCGGTCAGGCCGGCCGCGGCCAGCCCCTGCACCACCGGCCCGAACAGGAACGGCGGGATCTCGAGGTAGAACACCGGCTGCTTGGCGCCGGCGAGTGCCTTGACGACGAGTTGGAAGGTGGCCGGGTCTGCGAAATCGCCCCCGACATAGCTCATCCGCCCGAGCAGCCGAGAAAGGACCTTGGTCTCGACCGGGATGTCGCCGAGCGCAGCGACTATGGACTCCTGGGCCCTGCTGCGCAGCTCAGCATCGGTCCAGTTCTCCGCCGCGACCCCGATGATCGGGCAGTCGAGCCGCCCGGACCGTTCCAGCTGGTAGAGCGAGACGAAGGTCATCTTCCGGGCGAGGTCGCCGGTGATCCCGAACGCCACGAAGGCATCTGCCGCGGTTGCGCCGCCGTTGTCGTCCGTCACGCGCCCTGTCCCGTCCGTCGACGGCCGCCCGTGACCAGGCCGCCCACGGCGCCCACGTTAGCCCCACCGCCACAGCCGTACGGCGCGGGCTCAGCCGCTGGCTGCGATTCGCTGCACTGCCGCCTTGGCGGCGGCCTGCGCTTTCGCGCTGTTGGAGTCCTTACGAGTCGACGCGACCGTGATGAGCAGGTCTCCCGCCAGTACCGTGATCTGGCTGTCCACCCCGAGCGGCAGGTGCTGGGTGAATGACACCGAGCTCGGCAGGCCGGCATCGAACATCGTGACCGCCGCACCGGCTCCCGCCATACGTGCCTTGATGGCGCCGATCATGCCTTGCCCGATCTGCGGGCTGACCTTCACCACCGTGTAGCCGAGAGAGCCGCTGGCCTCATTGATGTAGCTGCAGCCATCCAGCTTCTGCATGCCGGCCACGCTGGCACCGGCTGACGCGGACAGCCCAGGCTTCGTCGTGAACCCGAGGATGCTCTCGGCGGTCGCGTGGTCGATGGTCGAGCACGCGCCGGCGGCCCTGGCCGTCGATCCGCTCGTCACGGTGGTGCTCGGCGAGAGGCTGGGAGACGGTGACGTCGAGCCGGCCGAGGCGGTCACGTGCACCGCGCTGCTCGCAGTCGACCCCGCTGCAGAGCAGGCAGCCAGGCTCAGGGCTGCCGTCAGCATGCAGGCGGTGCAGGTGGAGATGGAGCGGCGGCGTGTCACAGGGACCTCCTGGGTACTGGGCTGGTCGTTCGCCCCAGCACACCAGGGTCCGACGGGCACGGGCGCCGGGTGAAACCCTGGCAGCGCCCACGCGTCAGCTGCCGAAGTCGGACGTGCCCGGCGAAGGGGTCAGCAGCACCCGTACGAGCTCGGACCGTCCACGCACCCCGAGCTTGCGGTAGATACGGCCGAGGTGGAACTCCACCGTCTTGCCCGACAGGAATAGCAGCGCCGCGATCTCCCTGTTCGAAAGCCCCTGCGCGGCGGCGTCCGCCACGCGGGACTCCGCACCCGTCAACGTCTGGTCGGGGGTCGCGGCTGTCCGCAGCGTCGCACCGGACGCCCGGAGCTCGTCCTGGGTGCGGATGAGCCACGGCGTCGCACCCAGGGTGGCGAAGTCGGTCTCCGCAGCGCGCAGCTGTGCCCGGGCCTCGACCCGATGGCCCAGTCGCCGTCGCATCGCCCCGGCGCACAGTCGGAGCCTGGCTCGTGGGAACACGTACTCGACGCCCTCGAGCTCGGCGGTGAGAGTCACCGCCGCGTCAGCGAGCGTGACGGAGTCCGGTCCGATCGCGCAGCGGGCGAGCAGGGCCCCCGCCCGGGACTCGGGGCGGGCGTCGTCCCCGCCCCTGGCCACGAGAACCTCGAGGAGGTCGGCGGCGTCCACACGGCGACCGATCAGCGCCAGCGCGAGCGGCGCGTCGAAGTACTCGGGCTGGGCCGCGGCGACCCGGCCTGCGCGCAGCAGTGCGACCAGGGCCTGCGTGGGCGCCACCAAGGTGTCCAGCTGATCGGCCGACATCGTGGCGAGCAGCTCGCACCAGATGGCGTCCGCCGTGCGCCAGGGGCTGTCGAGCGTCTCGGCCAACCGCCGAGCCTCAGCGGCGTGCTCCAGCGCATCGGCAGTATGGCCCCGAGCCCCTTCGAGGGTGGCCACCTGCACCAGTGCGTCAGCGANGTCGGCGACCCGCCCGCTGATCCGGGCCAGGTCGAGGGCATCCTCCGCCCGGGTGGCGGCCGCATCCCACTCACCCACCGAGAAGTCGCACCACGCCAGCCCGCGAACGGTCGCGGCGAGCAGGCGGGTCTCGCCGGCGGCGCGCAGCCGCCCGACTGCAGCGTCGATGGCTCCCCGCATCCGCTTGGGGTGTCCGGACCACATCGCCGCCTGAACCGTCATGGGCAGCAGGTCCGGGTCGGAGGTCAGAAGGTCGTGACTCTCGATCGCGGCCAACGCGTGCTCGAGCCGCCGGCGGCCGGGCTCGGTCTGCTCACCATTGAGGAGGACGAACCCTTCCACTGCGCTCGCGCGTGCGTCCTGGACCGGGTCGCCCCTGTCGGCGGCGGCGCAGATCTCGTCAGCCAGCCAGGACAGCCGGCCAGGATCGTGCAGGTGCAGCGCCGGGTTGAAGGCACTGGCCAGCGCCTTGACCACGCGCCCCGAGCTCCCTGCGGTCCTGGCCTCGTCGACGGCGCGCATGAACCCGTCCCAGGCGTCCTGCGGAGACGCCGCCGTGTGGGCGATCTGGCCGGCGGTGAACGACAGGGACCACCGCAGGTCCGGGTCCCGCAGCCCTGGCAGCGACTCCTCGATCAGCCGCGATGCGGACTCCGCGTCGTCCGCGGCCCAGGCCTCGAGCGCCGCTGCAGCAAGTCGAGTGCTGGGCTCGGCGCCCAGCCGGGCGGCGGTCTCCCAGGCCGCCGAGGCGGCCTGGTGCGCACCTCGGGCCGCCGCCGCCGAGGCGGCCCCGTCCAGCGCGGTCGCCAGGTCCTCGTCCGGCCCGGTCGCGGCCCCGACCCGGTGCCACACCACCGCCGAGGGGTCTCCACCGGAGTGCTCGAGGGCGTCTGCCACGGCCTGATGGACCCGGCGCCTGTCCGCGGGGCCTACGGCATCGGCCGCCGCGGCCCGGGCGAGGGGGTGCCTCCACTCGACCCCCCTGCGGGCGACCTGGAGCAACCCGCTGGACTCCACTGTCGCCAGCTCGGCGAAGTCGGTGCCCAGGCGGGCCAGGGCGGCTGCGAGCACGGTCGGCGTGATCGTGCCCCCGACCGCAGCCGCGGAGGCGGCCAGCCGGGCCGACGGGGGGAGCGCCGCGAGCAGGTCGCGGTACGCGGCGGCCGGGCTCGTGGACGGGAGCGGGTCCGGCAACGGAGCGGCTCCGCGTCGCTGGTCGGCGTCGAGCAGCCGGGCCAGCTCGACGAGCGCGAGCGGGCTCCCACCCGCCACCGCGCAGAGCCGTCGGGCCACCGACCGAGCCACACCGTGCTCAGCCAGCAGCTGTACGGCCGCCGCCTCCTCCAGGGCAGGCACGTCGTAGGTCTCGATCCCGCTCAGCCCGACGCCGCTCCGCCGGACCGCCAGCAGCAGCCCGACGGCGTCGTCCTGGAGCCGGCGGGCCGCGAAACCGATGGCGTCGCGAGACTCGACGTCGATCCACTGCAGGTCGTCGACGAGCACCAGTACCGGGTTGTCGGCGGCCCCGATGTCCAGGAGCGACAGCGTCGCGGCCGCTACCAGCAGCGGCGCTGGTATCCCGCCGACGACCGTCCCGAGGGCGAGGTCCAACGCGTCGCGTTGCGCCGGCACCAGCTCCGCGTGCTTCGCCCGAAGGGGCCGGATCAGCGCGTGCAACGCGGCGTAGGGGAGGTCTCGCTCATCCTGCGTCCCGGCGCAGCGCAGGACGGTCATGCCGTCCGCGGTGGATGCGGTCGCGGCGAGCAGAGCACTCTTGCCACTTCCCGGCTCACCACGCAGGAGGAGCGCGCCTCCGCGCCCGGCACGGGCCCCGGAGACCACCCACGCGATCCGGGCGAACGCCTCCTCGCGACCGACGAGCACGACCGGAGTCTATGGGCGCCCGGCTGGCTGCGGACCGACTGCCAGGGTTTGCCTGGGCGCCATGAGCCACGTCGCTGACCGAACGTGGACACGTGTCGGAGTCCCTATCGCCCTGCGGCCTCTGGCGACTCGTCATGTGTCGCCTCGGCGCGTCGGGGGGATCGTCGGACCGGGTCGGCGCGCTGGCTCGGATCGATTCCGACGGCACGGTGAAGGTGTTCGCTGACGGCGGCGCTGGTGCGACGGGGATCGGTGCCTGGCGCGCCGCCGGTCCCGGTCGGCTCGTCCTGATCGTCGAGTGGCTGGCTTCCAGCCCGGTACCGAGGCCGCCGGGACAGGTCTCGGTCCGGGCGGCCGCCGAGCTGTCCACCGACGGTCGGCGTTGCGCCGTCCGGTTGCAGTGGCAGCGTCTCGACCTCGACGGTCAGGCCTGCGGCGCCCCGGTCCAGGCCCACGCCCAGGCCACCCGGCTGGAGCCCTGATCCCGCCGGGCAGAGCCGCCGTCCATCTGGCGAGAGTGGGTGGCTTACTCCCACTCGATGGTGCCGGGGGGCTTGCTCGTGACGTCGAGGGTGACGCGGTTGACCTCGCGCACCTCGTTGGTGATGCGGGTCGAGATGCGTTCGAGCACCTCGTAGGGCACCCGGGCCCAGTCGGCGGTCATGGCGTCCTCGGACGTCACCGGGCGCAGCACGACCGGATGCCCGTACGTGCGGCCGTCGCCCTGCACGCCGACGGAACGTACGTCGGCGAGGAGGACGACCGGGCACTGCCAGATGGTGCGGTCGAGGCCGGCGGCGGTGAGCTCCTCGCGTGTGATCGCGTCGGCGTCGCGCAGGATGTCGAGCCGCTCCCGGGTGACCTCGCCGATGATCCGGATCCCGAGGCCCGGCCCGGGGAAAGGCTGCCGCCACACGATCTCGGCCGGCAAGCCGAGCTGCTCACCGACAGTGCGGACCTCGTCCTTGAACAGCATCCGCAGCGGCTCGACGAGCGCGAACGCGAGGTCGTCGGGCAGGCCGCCGACGTTGTGGTGGCTCTTGATGTTCGCAGTACCGGTTCCGCCGCCGGACTCGACGACGTCGGGGTAGAGCGTGCCCTGGACGAGGAACTCGACGGGCTCGCCCGCGGCTCCAGCCTCGGCGACGATCTCGCGAGCCGCCGCCTCGAACACGCGGATGAACTCGCGACCGATGATCTTCCGCTTGGTCTCGGGATCGGTGACCCCGGCGAGCGCATCCAGGAACCGCTCCTGCGCATCGACGACCTTGAGGCGCACACCTGTCGCAGCCACGTAGTCGCGCTCGACCTGCTCGGCCTCCCCCTTGCGCAGCAGGCCGTGGTCGACGAAGACGCAGGTGAGCTGGTCACCGACGGCGCGCTGGACGAGAGCCGCCGCGACGGCGGAGTCGACACCGCCGGACAATCCGCACACGACCCGTCCGGAGCCGACCTGGGTACGGATCGCGGCGACCTGGTCGTCGATGACGGTGCCCATGTCCCAGGACGGCTCGAGGCCGGCGATGTCGTACAGGAACCGTTCGAGCACCTGCTGACCGTGCTCGGTGTGCAGCACCTCCGGGTGGAACTGCACGCCCGCGAAGCCGCGCGCGACGTCCTCGAAGGCCGCGACCGGTGCGCCCGCCGACGTCGCCGTCACGGTGAAGCCGGCCGGCGCGGCCGACACGGAGTCGCCGTGGGACATCCACACCGAGAGCTCGTCGGGCAGGCCGTCGAGGAGCACCGACTTCTCGCCGGTCACCGACACCTGGGTACGGCCGAACTCTGAACGCCCGGTGCGGTCGACCGTGCCGCCGAGCGCAACGGCCATCGCCTGGTGCCCGTAGCAGATGCCCAACGCGGGGACACCGGCGTCGAACAGGGCCGGGTCGACCTGAGGTGCGCCTTCGGCGTAGACGCTCGAGGGGCCGCCGGAGAGGATCACCGCGGCCGGCTTGCGGGCGAGGATGTCGGCCACCGGCATGGACGAAGGCACGATCTCGCTGTAGACGTGAGCCTCGCGCACGCGTCGCGCGATGAGCTGTGCGTACTGGGCACCGAAGTCGACGACGAGGACNACCGAGCGCTCCGAGGTCACCCTCGAAGCCTACCGGCGCGCCCGTCGAAACCCGTTCGACCCCACCCGCCCCAGCCCCTAGGTTGGACACTCGTGCGCTCCCTCCCCCTGGCCGACCCCGGCCAGCCCGATCTGCGGAGCCCCAGCCGCTACCTGCGCTGGCTCGCGCGCGGCCAGGTCCCGTCGCTGATCGGTGGCATCGCCGCCGGCATCATCTGGATGCTCGGCCAGGCGGTCGCGCCCGCGCTCCTCGGACGAGCCATCGACAGCGGGGTCGCTGCGCGCAACAACGGCGAGCTGATCTTGTGGGCGAGCATCCTGCTCGCCGTCGGCATCGTGCAGGCGCTGGCCGGAGTCGTACGCCACCGTTTCGCGGTGACCAACTGGCTGATCGCCAGCTTCCGTACCCAGCAGCTGATCGACCGCAAGGTGGCCGAGCTCGGTGCCAGCCTGCCGGCCCAGACAGCACCCGGCGACATCGTGACCCTCACCGCGTCCGACACGATGCGCATCGGCGGGGTCTACGACGTGAGCGCCCGGGCTGCTGGCGCCGTCGTCACGTTCGTCCTCGTCGCGGTCCTGCTGCTGCACTCGTCGCAGGAGCTGGGACTCATCGTGCTCATCGGCCTGCCGCTGCTGACGCTGGCCATCGGCCCGCTGCTGCGCCCCCTCCAGCGCCGCCAGCTCGAGCAGCGGATGCTGCTCGGCCAGCTGACCACCCTCGGCTCCGACACGGTCGCCGGGCTGCGGGTCCTCCGTGGGGTCGGAGGAGAGGAGACGTTCCTGCGCCGGTTCCGTGACCGGTCCCAGCTGGTACGGGCCGCGGGCGTGTCCGTCGCAGGCATCCAGTCGGTGCTCGACGCCGCCCAGGTGCTGCTGCCCGGCATCTTCATCGTCATCGTCACCTGGCTCGGCGCGCGCTTCGCCGTCGAGGGCCAGCTGTCCATCGGCGAGCTCGTCGCGTTCTACGGCTACGCCGCGTTCCTGGTGACGCCGCTGCGGACGGCCACCGAGGCCGCCGAGAAGGTGTCCAACGGGCTGGTGTCCGCAGGTCGCGTCCTCGTGGTGCTGCGGCTGCACCCGTTGCTGCCGGAGGCAGCAGTGCCCGCAGTGCCCGCAGTGCCCGCAGCCGAGCCGGCGCCGGGCGCCGAGCTGGTCGACACGACCACGGGNCTCGTCGTCTCGCCGGGGCTGCTCCTCGGTGTGGCCTGCGCGACCCCCGAGGACTCGGCCGCCCTGGCCGACCGGCTCGGACGGTACGTCGACACCGACGCGTCCGTCACGCTCGGTGGCGTGAGCCTGCGGGAGCTCCCGCTCGACACCGTCCGCCGCCGGGTCCTCGTCGGCGACAAGGACCCGCGGATGTTCACCGGGCCGCTGCGCCGCGAGCTCGACCCGTCCGGCCGCGCCAGCGACGCCGACCTCGAGGCGGCCATCGGCACCGCCGCAGCCGAGGACGTCATCGAGGCACTACCCGGGGGCATGGACGCGGAGGTCGAGGAGCGCGGGCGCTCCTTCTCCGGCGGCCAGCGGCAGCGGCTCGTCCTGGCCCGCGCCCTGCTCGTCGACCCCGAGATCCTCGTGCTGGACGAGCCGACCAGCGCCGTCGACGCCCACACCGAGGCGCGCATCGCCGAGCGGATCAAGGCAGCCAGGGCCGGCCGGGCGACCGTGGTCATGACCACCAGCCCGCTGCTCCTGGAGGCCTGCGACGACGTCGCGCTGCTCACCGACGGGACGATCTCGGCGCGCGGCACCCACCGGGCGCTGATGCGCAGCAACGCGACCTATCGCGCCGCCGTCACCCGCGGGGAGGACGAGTGAGGCGCACCCTGCCCGTGGCGACCGGCGCCCAGACGCGCGCCTACGCCCGTGCCCTGATGCGCCGGCACCCGCGCCAGCTCGGGCGGGCACTGGCGCTGCACTCCGTCGCGGCCGTAGCCGGCCTTGCCGGTCCGCGCCTGCTCGGCGGCCTCGTCCAGGGAGTCCAGGACGGGACGACCCTCGGCCACGTCAACGACGTCGCGCTCGTGCTGGCCGGGTTCGTGCTCGCCCAGACGGTGCTGACCCGGTACGCCCGCAAGGCCTCGTCGGTGCTCGGCGAGCAGGTGCTGGCCGAGCTGCGCGAGGAGTTCCTCACGCAGGTCCTCGCGCTGCCGCTCGGTACGGTCGAGCGCGCCGGCACGGGTGACCTGCTGACCCGTACGACCGGCGACGTCGATGCCTTGTCGCGTACCGTCCGCTTCGCGGTGCCCGAGACGCTGATCGCCCTCGTCACGGTGGCACTCACTGCGGCGGCGACGTTCCTCGTGTCCCCAGTCGTGGCGCTGCCGGTGCTGGTCTTCATCCCGCTCATCTACGTGCCCACCCGTTGGTACCTCAAGCGGGCGCCGGTCGGCTACCTGGCCGAGCGTGACGCCTACTCGGCGATGACCGCGGTCGTCGCCGAGAGCGCGGAAGGGGCACGCACGGTCGAGGCGCTGCGCCTCCAGTCGCTGCGGGTCGCGGCGGCCGACGCAGCGGTGGCTCAGGCGTTCAAGGCTGAGCGCTACACCCTCTGGCTGCGCTGCATCTGGTTCCCCACCATCGACTTCGCCTACGTGGTGCCGCTGATCGTGGCGCTGCTGTTCGGCGGCTGGATGTACGCGGGCGGTCACGCCTCGCTCGGCGAGGTCACCGCAGTGACGCTGTACGTGCAGCAGCTCATCGACCCGATCGACCGGCTGATCTCCTGGCTCGACGAGCTGCAGGTGGGCGGCACCTCGCTGTCCCGGCTGATCGGTGTCTCGCACGTACCCTCCGACCGGACGGCGACCGGGCGGATCCCTGCCGACGAGCACCTGGTCGCCACCGACGTCCGCTATGCCTATACCGAGGGGCGCGACGTCCTGCACGGGCTCGAGCTCGACCTGCGGCCTGGAGAGCGCCTCGCCGTCGTCGGGCCGAGCGGCGCCGGCAAGTCGACGCTCGGGCGGCTGCTCGCCGGCATCCACGGGCCGCGTACCGGCAGCGTCACCGTGGGCGCCGTCGGCCTCACCGAGCTCGGCCTCGACCAGCTGCGCGGGCACGTCGCGCTGGTCACGCAGGAGCACCATGTGTTCGTGGGCTCGGTCGAGGACAACGTGCGACTGGCACGTCCTGGGGCGTCCGAGGCAGAGCTGCGGTCGGCGCTCGAGGCGGTCGACGCCCTCGACTGGGTCCAGGCGCTCCCCGATGGCATCGCGACCGCGGTCGGCCAGGGCGGCGTCGTCCTCTCACCCGCGCAGGCTCAGCAGGTGGCGCTTGCGCGGCTGGTCCTCGCCGACCCGCACACCCTGGTCCTCGACGAGGCGACGTCGCTGCTGGACCCGAGAGCGGCCCGCCACCTCGAGCGGTCGATGGCCGCGGTGCTGCAGGGCCGTACCGTCGTCGCGATCGCCCACCGACTCCACACGGCGCACGACGCCGATCGGGTCGCGGTCGTCGAGGGTGGCCNGGTGTCCGAGATCGGTACCCATGACGAGCTGGTCGCCGCCGGTGGCGCGTACGCGGCCCTGTGGCGCTCCTGGCGCGAGGACTCCTAGACGATCCGCAAGCCTGACAGTTGTGCGCCGTAGATCAAACCGATCGTCAGGCTAAGGGGCTCGATGCTTGGGGCGCCGGAGGCCGGCGGCGGTGATCCGCTCGACGAGCTCGCGGCTGCGTACCTCCTCGGCGCCGGCGGCGACGACCTCGGCCCGCCGTTCCAGGGGCACGTCGTAGTGGTCCCGCTCGAAGGCGCGGTCGGGGATCCCGCAGCGGGTCGCGAAGGCGTGCAGCTCCTCGAACGACGTGTCGCTGACCAGGTGGCACCACAGCCGTCCCCGCCCGGGCCACGTCGCCGGGTCGACCAGGATCGCCACGTCGTGCAGCGTACGCGTGCCCGCGCTCCCTGCTGGCCCTAGGCTCCGCTCATGGAGGAGACCTCGCTGCCGGTGCCCGCGCGTGACGGGCGGCACCTCACGGCGGCCGCGTACGGTCCGCACGACGGCAGCCCTGTCATCTCCTTGCACGGCACACCCGGCTGCCGGCTGCCGCTGCTGCCCGACCTGGCGCTGCTCGAACGCGTCGGTCTCCGGCTGATCACCTACGACCGTCCCGGGTACGGGGAGAGCACCAGGCACCTCGGCCGCCGGGTCGTCGACGCCGCCGCGGACATCGCGACGGTCGCCGACGCCTTCGCGGTCCAGCACTTCGCGGTGATGGGGTTCTCCGGGGGTGGCCCACACGCCCTCGCGGCGGCCGCGCTGCTGCCCGAGCGGGTCACGCGCTGCGCCGCGGTGGCGTCGGTGGCACCGATGGACGCCGAAGGGCTCGACTTCTTCGCCGGGATGTCGCCGGAGAACCTGGAGGAGTTCGACGCGGCGCTCGCGGGGCGCGACACCCTCCAGCTCGCCCTCGACCCGATCGTCGGTGCCGTCGCCGACGACGTGTACGCGTTCGTCGCCAGCCTGCGCTCGGAGCTGCCGGCGATCGACGCCGCGGTCCTCGACCGGCCCGCGGTGACGCAGAGCTACGCGGACTCTGCGGCAGAGGCGCTGCGACTCGGGCCGGACGGATGGGTGGACGACGACCTGGCCTTCGCCGCCCCCTGGGGCTTCGATGTCGGACGCATCCGGGTACCCGTCGGCGTCTGGCACGGTACGGCGGACACGCTCGTACCGGTCGCCCACGCGGCATGGCTGGCGCAAGCGATCCCCGGTGCGGAAGGGCACGTGGTGGTCGGTGCCGGCCACTTCGGCATGCTGGACGAGATGGGCGACATCCTCATCTGGCTCGCCGGCTGACCCGACTCACCAGCGAAGAGGGGCGGTGCCCGGGTCTCCCCGGGCACCGCCCCTCTCTGCTTGCTGTGGGCTTGCTGTGGCTTGCTGGACCTAGAAGTCCATGCCGCCCATGCCACCGTCGCCGCCGCCAGCCGGGGCCGAAGACTTCTCCGGCTTGTCGGCGATGACCGCCTCGGTGGTGAGGAAGAGCGCGGCGATGGAGGCCGCGTTCTGCAGCGCCGAGCGCGTGACCTTGGCCGGGTCGATAATGCCGGCCTTGATCATGTCGACGTACTCGTTGGTCGCCGCGTTCAGACCCCAGCCCGACTCGAGCCCGCGCACCTTCTCGGTCACGACGCCACCTTCGAGGCCGGCGTTGATCGCGATCTGCTTGAGCGGTGCGTCGAGCGCGACCCGGACGATGTTGGCTCCGGTCGCCTCGTCACCCTCGAGCTCGAGCTTCTCGAAGGCAGTGACACCGGCCTGGATGAGCGCGACGCCACCTCCTGCGACGATGCCCTCCTCGACGGCCGCCTTCGCGTTGCGAACGGCGTCCTCGATGCGGTGCTTGCGCTCCTTGAGCTCCACCTCGGTGGCCGCGCCGGCCTTGATGACGGCGACGCCGCCGGCCAGCTTGGCGAGGCGCTCCTGGAGCTTCTCGCGGTCGTAGTCGGAGTCCGACTTCTCGATCTCGGCGCGGATCTGGTTGACCCGACCGGCAATCTGCTCGCTGTCGCCGGCACCCTCGACGATCGTCGTCTCGTCCTTGGTGACGACGACCTTGCGGGCCCGGCCGAGCAGCTCCACCCCGGTGTTCTCGAGCTTGAGGCCGACCTCTTCGGAGATGACCTGGGCACCGGTGAGGATCGCGATGTCCTGGAGCATCGCCTTGCGACGGTCACCGAAGCCCGGCGCCTTGACGGCGACGGAGCGGAAGGTGCCGCGGATCTTGTTGACCACCAGGGTCGCGAGCGCCTCGCCCTCGACGTCCTCGGCGAGGATGACGAGCGGCTTGCCGCCCTGCATGACCTTCTCGAGGACCGGGAGCAGGTCCTTGACGGCGGAGATCTTGGAGTTGGCGATGAGGATGTACGCGTCCTCGAGCACCGCCTCCATGCGCTCCGGGTCGGTCACGAAGTACGGCGAGATGTAGCCCTTGTCGAAGCGCATGCCCTCGGTGAGCTCGAGCTCGAGCCCGAAGGTGTTGCTCTCCTCGACCGTGATGACGCCTTCCTTGCCGACCTTGTCCATCGCCTCGGCGATCATCTCGCCGATCTGCGGGTCAGCGGCCGAGATCGACGCGGTGGCAGCGATCTGCTCCTTGGTCTCGACCTCCTTGGCCATCGACAGCAGCTGGGCCGAGACGGCCTCGACGGCCTTCTCGATGCCGCGCTTGAGTGCCATGGGGTTGGCACCGGCCGCCACGTTGCGCAGACCCTCGCGGACGAGTGCCTGGGCGAGGACGGTCGCCGTCGTGGTGCCGTCACCGGCCACGTCGTCAGTCTTCTTGGCTACCTCTTTGACGAGCTCGGCCCCGATCTTCTCGTACGGGTCCTCGAGCTCGATCTCCTTGGCGATGGAGACGCCGTCGTTGGTGATCGTGGGAGCGCCCCACTTCTTCTCCAGCACGACGTTGCGGCCCTTGGGGCCGAGCGTCACCTTGACGGCGTCGGCGAGCTGGTTCATGCCGCGCTCGAGGCCGCGACGGGCCTCCTCGTCGAACGCGATGATCTTGGCCATGTGGTGTCCGTCCTCCTGGAACGGTTGCGGTCAGTGCGTGGGGACGCCCGCGACGGCCGGCCGGCCCGACGGGAATCGGCCCCGCCGCACCAGACCTCATCTCCACGCACTCGGTCACGTGCTGTCACTCACCTAGGGAGAGTGCTAACCCAATGATTAGCACTCGACCCCGGCGAGTGCAAGCCGCGTCGACCCTCAGCAGTGCCCAGAATGCCCGGCGTCAGATCTTGTGGACCGCGTCGGCCTGCGGACCCTTCTGCCCCTGGGACACCTCGAACTCGACGCGGTCGCCCTCTTCGAGGCTCTTGTAGCCCGTGGCGTCGATCGCGCTGTAGTGGACGAAGACGTCCGGTCCGCCGTCCTCGGCGATGAATCCGTAGCCCTTCTCGGCGTTGAACCACTTCACCGTGCCTTGTGCCATTGCGTACTCCTGTCGGAACCGGTTGCGAGCGGTGCGAATCTAGCGACCGGGACCGCTCCCGTCACCCCCGACGCAACCGACGCAACCGACGCGATCAGCCCCCGGCGACGGCCGGGATCACCGAGACGGTGCTGCCGGCCGGGGTCGCGGTCTGCAGACCCTCGGCGAAGCGCACGTCCTCGTCACCGACGTAGACGTTGACGAACCGCCTCAGCCGGCCCTCGTCGTCGAGCACCCGTGGCCCGATGCCCGGGTAGGCGGCCTCGAGCGCCCCCACGACCTCGGCGAGGGTGCCGCCTTCGACGGCGACCTCGGTCGCCCCACCGGTGTACGTACGCAAGATGGTCGGAACCCGTACGGTGACGCTCACGCTGGACCTTCCTGGGGGTTGATGTCGAGGCCCGCGGCGCGGAACGCCTCGAGCGAGGGACCGATCGTGACCGTGGGCCCGACGACGCCGGACACGGCGTCCAGCGTCTTGAGCCCGTCGCCCGTGTTGAGCAGCACGGTCTCCGCGTCCGGGTCGACGAGGCCCTGAGCGAGCAGCTTGCGCAGGACCGCGAGCGTGACCCCGCCCGCGGTCTCGGCGAAGATCCCCTCCGTCTCCGCCAGCAGCCGGATGCCCTCGACGACCTCGGCGTCCGAGACGTCGGCGATGGCACCCCCCGTCCGGCGCACGACGTCCAGCGCGTAGGGACCGTCGGCCGGGTTGCCGATCGCCAGCGACTTCGCGATCGTGTCCGGCTTCACCGGGCGCACGACGTCCTGGCCGGCGGCGAACGCCTGCGACACGGGGGAGCAGCCGGTGGCCTGGGCGCCGAAGACGCGGTAGGGCGTCGTCTCGACCAGGCCGAGCGACCCGAGCTCGCGCCACGCCTTGTCGACCTTGGTGAGCAGGGACCCGGACGCGATGGGGCAGACGACCTGCTCGGGCAGCCGCCAGCCGAGCTGTTCGGCGATCTCGAAGCCGACGGTCTTGGACCCCTCGGCGTAGAACGGCCGCAGGGTCACGTTGACGAAGCCCCAGTCCTCGTGCTCGAAGGCGACCTCGCTGCAGAGTCGGTTGACATCGTCGTAGTTGCCCTCGATGGCGACCAGCGTCCCGCCGTAGACGGCCGCGTTGACCGTCTTGCCGTCCTCGAGGTCGTGCGGGATGAGAACCATGGAACGGATGCCGGCCCGTGCCGCTGCGGCCGCGACGGCGCCGGCGAGGTTGCCCGTCGACGCGCACGCGACCGTCGTCAGCCCGAGGGTGTGCGCTGCCGTCATCGCGACGGCGACGACGCGGTCCTTGAACGAGTGGGTCGGGTTGCCGCTGTCGTCCTTGACCCACAGCCGGCGCATGCCGAGGGCGGCGGCGAGGTGGTCGGCCCGGTGCAGGCGGGTCCAGCCGGGCGACAGGTCGGTGGGGCGGGCGGCCGCGTCGGCGGGTACGGGGAGCAGCGGCGCGTAGCGCCAGATCGACGGCGGCCCCGCCTCGATCTGCGAGCGGGTGACGTCGCCGTACTCGTAGCCGACCTCGAGCGGGCCGAAGCACTCGTCGCAGGCGTAGCGGGCGCCGAGCTCGTAGCGCTGCCCGCACTCCCGGCAGAGGAGTGCCCTGGCGGGGCCGAACGCGAGGGGTTGCGGGGCTGCTGCGTCCGCCGGTACTGCTGCGTCCACGGACACCGCGGCTCGGGGATCGATGCTCAGACTGGTCACGAAGAGGCCTTCCTCATCTTTCCCGGGGTCGGACCTGTTCAGACCCGGGACGGACTTGGCACCTGGTGCGAGATGGAGGACGCACTGGTTGCCGGGGCTTCAACGGGCCGTTCCCTCTGCCCCTCTGGATGAGCGGTATGAAGTTGTGTGCGCAGCTGGTTGCAGGGGTTGCCCTGACCGGCTCGCGTGGACGCCCGCAATGGGCGTCACGCAGACTGTACCGAACGATCCGACCGGCGTGCGGCCGGTCCGAGGAACGAGACGGAGGCCCGCGGTGCGACCGGACGTCGAGCGCTGGCTGCACCGCCGCACCTCGGCCGCCAGGGACTGGCGAAGCGCCGACCTCCTCGCGGCCAAGGCAGACCACCGGGTCAGCGTGGTGCTGCCGGCGCTCGACGAGGAGGACACCGTCGGCGCGATCGTCACGACCATCGCTCGAGAGCTGATGGGCCGCGACGGGCTGGTCGACGAGCTCGTCGTCGTCGACTCGGGCAGTACCGACCGGACGGCTAGCCGCGCCGCCGCCGCCGGAGCGACCGTCGTGCACCGGGGCGACGTGCTCCCTGACGTCGCCCCGCTCCCCGGCAAGGGGGAGGTGCTGTGGCGGTCGCTCGCGGCGACGACCGGAGACCTGCTGGTCTTCGTCGACGCCGACCTGCGGTCCTTCGACGCCTCGTACGTGACGGGGCTGCTCGGCCCCCTGCTCGCCGACCGGGCCGTCTCGCTGGTCAAGGCGGTGTACGAACGGCCGCTGCTCCAGGGGGGCGCCGTCCTGCCGGCGGGCGGTGGTCGCGTCACCGAGCTCGTGGCGCGGCCCCTGCTGAACCTGCACTGGCCCGAGCTGGCCGGCGTCGTGCAACCGCTGGCCGGCGAGTACGCGGCCCGGCGCAGCCTGCTCGAGCAGCTGCCGTTCCCCACCGGATACGGCGTCGAGCTCGCGCTGCTCGTCGACACCCTCGAGCTGGCCGGGCTCGACGCGATCGCCCAGGTCGACCTGGGCGTACGCGAGCACAGGCACCAGACGGACGCCCGCCTCGGCCTGATGGCCAGCGAGATCATGCAGGTCGCACTCGCCCGGCTCGAGGCGGCGGGCCGCATCCGCCGGCGCGGCGCCCTCAACCCGACGCTCGCCCAGTTCGCCCGCGAGGAGGGCCGGCTCGTCGCCACGACTCACGACGTGGAGCTCGTCGAGCGCCCGCCCATGGTGACCGTGCCCGCCTACGCCGCCGCCCGCGCCTCCCGCGCCTCCCGCGCCTCCCGCGCCNCCCGCGCCTCCTAGCGCCTCCCAGCGGCGCTGGGGTGCGCACGGTTGGCACTCGACCGGGTCACCGCGCATTCGGCGAATCGCCTGCGCACGCTCAAGAGGTCGCACCCGACCCGACATCGCTGCGCGGTTGCGTGCCACCTGTGCGCTAGACGTACCGCTGTGCATGCGGC
>JGI24140J50213_10000209_pt1 | contig 27364 bp, 23 predicted proteins | sample BarGraIncu00222A_FD_50213 | JGI IMG/M metagenome (IMG submission 50213)
GAACCAGCGCTCATCGTCATGCGATGTTGTCGAATATGGCGGCTTCTCTCATTCTGCATAAACGCATCACAACAACGCTTGCCAAGGCTAAAGCTCTNCGTATATATGTAGAGCCGTTAATCACAAAATCAAAGGATACTTCAACCCACTCACAACGCGTAGTATTTAGCTATTTACAAAACAAAGAAGCAGTTCACGAATTGTTTTATGTTGTTTCAGGCAAAATTGCTACCCGCCCGGGAGGTTATACACGTATCCTTAAGACCGGCATTCGTTTAGGCGATAGCTCAGAGATGTGCATGATGGAACTAGTAGATTTCAATACTACTTACAATGTAGTTAAAGAAACTGCAACAAAAGTTGCCAAGACTCGTCGTGGTACGCGTAAAAAAGAAACAGTTGCTGCAACTGAACCTGTAGCTAAACCTCAGGTCAAAGAAGAACCAACAACTGAAACTGATTCTAACGAATAAAAATACCATCTGATATGGGAACACAACAGAGGATAAAGTAGAAAATACTTTGTCCTCTTTTGTTTTTATATTAAGTCAACAATTTTAGCATTTATCTGTTTTAAATACAATTACTTTTGTAATTATTTGAGGTTCTTATAACTGATCCATCACTTTTTAAACATTCAAAATGAGTTCAATTGCTAATATTTATGCCCGTCAGATCCTCGATTCGAGAGGAAATCCAACTGTTGAAGTTGATGTCATTACTGCAAATGGAATATTAGGACGGGCTGCCGTTCCTTCAGGCGCCTCAACAGGTGTTCATGAGGCTGTAGAATTGCGTGATGACGATAAGTCACTATTCCTTGGAAAAGGAGTTCTAAAGGCAGTACACAATGTAAATACCATTATCAACGAAGAGTTGAAAGGTATGATAGTTACCGAACAGAATGATATCGACCGCAGGATGATCGAACTCGACGGTACGCCTAACAAAGGAAACCTTGGTGCAAATGCTATTCTTGGCGTTTCATTAGCTTGTGCTCATGCTGCAGCTCAGGAAACCAATCAATATTTATTCCGTTATGTTGGGGGTGTTAATGCAAATACACTTCCGATCCCGATGATGAATATCATCAACGGAGGTTCACATGCCGATAATTCAATCGACTTTCAGGAATTCATGATCATGCCCGTTGGCGCCGAGACATTCAGTCAGGCAATCCGGATGGGAGCTGAAGTATTTCATAACCTGAAATCAGTTTTGAAAAAAGCAGGGTATTCAACAAACGTTGGTGACGAAGGCGGATTTGCTCCAAACCTGAAATCAAACGAAGAAGGGATCCAGGTCATACTCCAGGCTATTGAAAAGGCAGGTTACAAACCGGGTGTAGATATTTGTCTTGCACTCGATCCAGCCTCTTCAGAATACTTTATTCGCGAAGAAAATGTCTATCATCTGCATAAATCAACCGGTGATAAATTAACTCCTCCACAGATGGTGGCCTATTGGAAGGAATGGTGCGATAAATATCCCATCATATCCATCGAAGATGGTATGGCTGAAGACGATTGGGACGGTTGGAAACTGATGACCGATGCAATGGGCAAAACTGTCAACCTGGTAGGTGATGACCTCTTTGTGACCAATTCTAAACGTCTGCAAATGGGTATTGACCGCGGCGTTGCAAACTCAATTCTTATAAAAGTCAACCAGATCGGTACGCTTACCGAAACCATCGATGCGGTCAACATGGCATATCGTCATTCTTATACTGCTATCATGAGTCACCGTTCAGGCGAAACTGAAGATACAACTATCGCTGATCTGGCTGTAGCACTCAATACCGGGCTTATCAAAACTGGTTCAGCAAGCCGTACAGATCGTATTGCAAAATACAATCAACTGCTTCGTATCGAGGAAGTTCTAGGCGAAACAGCTATTTATCCGGGTAAGAAATTCAAATACGTAAAATAGTATTTCGATATTATCTAAAAAAGAGGTTATCTGTTAATTCGGGTAATCTCTTTTTTTATGTCAGACAAATTGATAATTTCATTTTGATTTAGGGATAATCAGCTTCGATAATTATCACAATATCGTTTAACCATTCTTCGAACATTATGAAAACCACCGGGGGTTATTATTAATTATAGGGTAGCTTATTGGTATCTTCTCCGTATTTGGTTCGTATAAGGTGATCGGAACAAATAGGGAGAAAATAAGGAGGAAAAACGAAGAAAATACTAAGAAGGCCTGGTGGTTTGAGAAGATGTAAGATAATATTTTAAAAGATTTTAAACCTTTATCCGGGGATTATTGAATGGGGTTCAAATTGGTTATAAAGCTAAATATTCAACGGGATAGCTTTAGAAACTATAATATTCGGATATTTTGGATGAATTTTTTAAAAAGAAAATCCCGGCCTTTCGGGACTAGGAAGACCGGGATCTGGTAGACAATAAAATATTGCTAAATTTGGTAAAGCTCACCTGTTTTTAGAACAGTCCCGACGGAAGGAATCATCTAATATTATTTTAAGGAGACTGTACGTTTTACAGTTTCATTCACAAAAACGTTAATTCCTTCTTTTGCACATGCGGGACATGTAACGTGTTTATCTGAGTATTCAAATCCACATCTTCTGCAATGGAATAATTTTAATTTGACAACTTCTTTCTTTTGCGAAAAAGCTACAACCAGGTAGGCGATCAAAGGCGTAAAAAGAACTGCAATGTGAAAAGTTGATTGTGCACCAATTTTCTTATTTACCGCTTTCGAGGCAACTCCAAAACAACCCAGTAAATAAGCAACAGAAAAAAGTATTGGTATAAGCATGGTGACGTTTTTTTTAGAATAAGTTGGATAATGCTCATTAATATTTCTCCAACAAAAATAAACTTTCAAAACGCTGAATGCAACTTTACCCCCGAGTTATTGTATGAACCCCCCCTTTTTTTGGATGAATGAACTAATTATTTTTTTTGACCTCTTTTTTGGGCATAAAAAAAGCTCTTTCGGGTTAAGAAAGAGCTAGAATTTTTGTTTTAAAAATTCGTTTTGGTGTCAAAAAATATTTTCAAAAATGAGTTTTAAATCTGATTTTTTAATAATCGATCGCTTCCAATAATTTTATTTGTTCAACCGGAATGTAAAATTCAATTTCTGTTTTGCCGGCTGAGATATGACATGTTTTGTTCCGTTTATTGACCCGGGCAATAAATTTGAGGTTGATGATTACAGATCGGTTAATCCTGAAAAAATTATTTGCAGATAGTTCCTCTTCAATTTGACCAAGACTTTGGGTGATGGTTTCCTCTTTGCCATTTAATAAGTAGATCGAAGTATAATTGCCTTCAGCTTCCAGATAAACGATTTCGTGCATGTTGATGAAGGTAAATCCACTTCGTGTTGTAAATCGCAATCTTGATGTACCATTAATGGCTTTATAAAGGACATCCATTTTTTCAACAATATCGACTTTATTCGTCGAAGATTGAAAACGAGTGATTGTGTCTCTTAATTCTTCTTCATTGATGGGTTTGAGTAAATAATCAAATGCGGCATTTTTAATTGCTTTAATTGCATACTGATCATAAGCTGTGATGAAAATAATATGCGATTTTATTTTCAGATTACGCATAGAATTTATCAGGTCAAAACCGTTTTTCTTTGGCATATGGATATCAAGGAAAACGATATCCGGCGGATTTGCAGTGATATAGCCTAAAGCCTCATCTACACTTCCAGATTGAGCGGAAACAATTATATTTGGATAATCGTCAAGAAGCGTCATGAGCAATTCACGTGCTTCAGGTTCGTCGTCGACAATGATTACTTTAATATCTTCTGGCATAAAAAAAGTAGAGTTATTGCAAATGAGGCTGTAATTAAATTATTAATTAAGTTTGTTTTGACGTTCAAATATAAGTACATCTTCTTAATAATGCAATCGATTTTCCTTTTAAAAATGTATTTATCTTTTTATTGTTAACTTTGATTAATTGTTTTTGTTGTTTAAGCTCAACTTATTTTAATTTCTAAAACTACTTTCATGATAGGGGAACATCTTTTGCTGGGAAATATTGGGAAATTTCTATTACTTCTTTCCTTTTTCATGGCACTCTTTTCCGGGATTGTCTATACAATCAGCACACGTTTAAAATTACAGGACGAAATTTCACGTTTTCAAAAAGCCGGTAAACTTGGTTTTCTGTTTCATGCCGGTTCTTTGATCACGGCATGCATTGTCCTTGGAATTCTGATATTTAACCATTATTTCGAATACGCTTATGTTTGGAAATATTCATCTGTTCTCATGCCGTTGCGCTATACTATTGCATGTTTTTGGGCAGGGCAGGAGGGAAGTTTCCTTTTGTGGGGTTTCTGGCAAGCGCTGTTAGGCATTGTAGTCTTACTATCTGTCAGAAACAAAGAGCCACGAGTCATCGCAATAATCGCTTTTGCCCAGGCAGCTTTGTTGACAGCCTTGCTGGGTATCGACCTTGGATTTTATAAATTGGGTTCCAGTCCATTTATGCTTTTGCGTGAAATGCCTGAAAACCTTGCGAATGCTTTTTTCAAAAATCCCGGCTATTTAGCGACTATTCAGGATGGGATCGGACTAAATCCATTGCTTGAAAATTTCTGGATGATCAGTCATCCGCCATTATTATTTCTTGGTTATGCATCAGCCTTGATTCCCTTTGCGTTTGCATTGTCGTCATTATGGAAAGGCGATTATAAGCCATGGCTTAAAAATGGCATGAACTGGACAATATGGTCCATTTTTACATTGGCTTTTGGTATTATTATAGGAGGTGCCTGGGCTTATAAATCGTTGACATTTGGGGGATTCTGGGCCTGGGATCCAGTTGAGAATGCTTCTTTAGTTCCACTTTTATTGCTGATTGCCGGACTACATTTCCTGATCATTGCGCACAAAAGGAATCATACATTCGGATTGGCATACGGATTTATATTGTTTTCTTATATCATGGTTTGGTATGCCACCTATTTAACCAGAAGTGGCGTTCTTGGACAGACTTCAGTTCATGCTTTTGGCGACAATGGAATGTCTGTTCATTTGCTTATACTTGCACTCCTTTTCCTTGTGGCAGGGGTATTCATGTTTGTAAAACGATATAAAAACTTCCCAACAAAAGAAGGAACAGATTCTATTTGGACGAAAGACTTTTTTATGCTGATTGGGTCACTGGTACTTGCTTTATCTGCATTTCAGATCACGATGACAACATCAATCCCCATCTGGAATAAATTGTTCGGATTGCATATTGCGCCCCCTCTTGAACCTGTGAAATTTTACAACAACTGGCAAATTCAATTTACCGGGATCGCTTTAGCATTAGTAGCTGGTTTGCAATATTTATACTATTATAAAAAGGAAACAAAATCAATAATAATACAATTTGCTTCAGCATTTATTTTTAGTATTATTGTAACAATATTTGTAGCTCTATATACAGATTATCAACAACCTCAGGTTGTAATCCTGTTTTTTGCAGTTTTACTTGCTGTCTCTACATCTGTCATTTCTCTTTTTCATTACAAAGACAGATTGGCTACTCCGGGTTCTATGGTTACGCATATTGGTTTTGCTGTTTTTGTTCTCGGCGTTTTACTTGCTTTTTCAAATTCCAGGGTCATAACAAATGTCAGTCAGGAACTTAAAATGGGTAAGGCATCACCGCAAATGGACGGAAACGTGGTGCTGTTTCGCGATAAGCCTTTAAAACTTAATGAGTATTTTGTGGTGTACAGCAATCGCATGGCAAAAGGGAGCGAAACATTTTATCAGATTGATTTTTACAACGATGCTGCTATTAAGAATAAACAATTTTCATTGTTCCCAACGATAAAGCAGAATGAAAAAATGGGAGCAGTGTTCAATCCCTCTACCCGTAATTTTATTGAAAAGGATGTTTACACTTACATCAGCCATGCCGAATTATTAGGGCCGGACAATGAAGCAGAAGGAAATGACGGAACAGCTGTAAAATCAGATTCTCCATCAGGGACTTTGAATCCACTGAATTATAATTTGGTTTCAAAACAGAATATAGCACTGAAACAAAAACTGATCGTAGGATCATACGTGATAACGCTTGACAGTATCTGGCTGGACGTGAAAGATAAAGCATATAAGGATGTTGATATCATGGCCAGAATGAATGTCGTGGATTCTTCTTCGGTCAGTCATAAAACAGTCTGTGTTTTTATGAAGAGAGGCGATCAGTATTTCAACCAGGATGGATTTATTAAATCAATGGGTCTGGCCTTGCGTTTCGAAATGACTTCTGATAAGACAAATAATATTGAGTTTGGTATTTATAAACAAAAGTCTGATTTTATTGTACTTAAAGCAATCATTTTTCCATGGATGAATGTCCTTTGGTTGGGAGCATTGACAATGCTTGCAGGGTTAATTTTATCCCTTCACAGACGGCTTTCCCCATTGCGTGTGTAGGGAGATTCATTCCCAATGGCTGAAAATTTGCTACCTTTGCACTGTACAAATTAATTATGAGTGAAAATCATTTTCATAAGATAGCCCTTGTTGGTGCAGGTAGTGTTGCTATTCATTTGGGATTGGCATTAAAACATGCAGGTTTTAAGGTTGACTCTGTCATTAACCGAAGTCCCGAAAGGGGAAAGTTTCTGGCAAAAAAACTAGACGCTCATTATCTTGCTGATTTTACTTCTTTGAATAATCCGGATCTGGTGATAATGGCAGTCTCTGATGATGCAATTCCTCAGATAGCTGCACAACTTGCAGGCCGATCAGTTCCAGTAGTTCATACAAGCGGGACTGTTTCAAAAGATGTATTAAGCTTGACAGGATCAGATTATGGTGTCTTTTATCCATTTCAGACCTTTTCTGTAAGTAATGCAGTGGATTTTTCAAAAGTACCAATTTGTATTGATTCATCAAATCCTGCATTTACAAATAGAATTGAGCAGTTGGCTCTTTCTTTGTCGCATACTGTCTGTCGGATTGATGATCAAAAACGGAGAATACTTCATCTGGCTGGAGTATTTGCATCAAATTTTAGTAATTATCTGTATGCTATTGCTGAAGATATTCTTGCAAAAAACGATATCCCTTTTGGATTGCTTCTTCCATTGATTCAGGAAACAGCAGGAAAGATTAAAACCATTGCACCCCTTGAAGCTCAAACCGGACCGGCAAAAAGAGGAGATATGTCTACTATTCAAAAGCATATTCAGCTTCTTCAAAATGAACCCGAGTTATTAGAATTATACAAAGCTTTTACTGATAATATTCTCAAAACATATTCTCATCAAACTTCGACATCATAAATACATCTGAACGAAGATAAATAACTAACACTCATAAATTGTTTAAATTTTTTCAATTCATTTGCCCGTAGGGCATTAATATCAATAGAAATGCATTTCACCCCTCTCTTTTGCCCGTAGGGCATTAACATTAAAGGTTGATCCCCTACGGGGAAAAGATTTATTATGCGAATGTTTCTATTGATATTTATCCCCTACGGGGAAATTTAAACAGTTTCTCAGTTTTTATTAAAGGATGACTGAAATTATATATATGGCCAATTACAAAGAACGATTACACCTCATAAATACATTCATATTTGATTATGATGGTGTTTTAACAAATGGACAGATCATCACGCTTCCTGATGGTGAGTCGCTCAGGTCGGCAAATGTCAAAGATGGATATGCGCTTCAACTTGCCGTTAAGAAGAACTATAAAATTGCAATTATTTCAGGTGGATATGCTGTTTCAACGATCAAAAGATTCGAGTCTTTGAAGATTGTGGATGTTTTTCTGAATGTGGACAAAAAGATTGAAGTTTTCAATAAATATCTGAAAGACAATTCACTGTTACCCGAGAACGTGCTTTACATGGGTGATGATATTCCCGATTATGATGTAATGAAATTAGCAGGAGTATCAGCTTGTCCTGCTGACGCTGTTGAAGAAATAAAGCAGATTGCACATTATATTTCACATCAAAAGGGAGGCGAAGGATGCGCACGCGATGTGATAGAACAGGTGCTCAAGATTCAGGGCAAATGGATGAACTCAGATGCTTATCATTGGTAATTCAAATTGATTTTTCAATAAATAATGCAAGTACCCAATAAATTAGTAAACCGAAAAGAGTTGTTTTTCGCCTGGATGAAGCTGATCAGGTTGCCGAATATTATTATTCTGGCAGCTATCATTATTCTTCTGCATGTAGGTGTTTACATTCCTTTTTATGCCTCGATGAATATTGCCTCCCCATTGAATGGATGGGTGTTTGCGGTTTTTGTTCTTTCAGTCAGTTTGATCGCATCAGGTGGAAATATAATCAACGATTATTTTGATTATCAGATTGATCTGATCAACAGACCCGATAAACTAGTCATAGAAAAAATGATTTCAAAGCAATCAGCACTGAATGTTTATCAGCTTATAACGGTTGTAGGAATATTGGGTGGTTTTGTTGCCGGTTGGCTGATTGGTATATTTAAAATTGGTTTTTTCTTTGGTTTCGGAGCGGTTTTGCTTTATAGCTATTCTGAAACATTTAAACGGAAATTACTGATTGGTAATTTGATCATAGCATTGTTGGGTTTCCTTTTTATAATGCTTTTGTGGATTGTTGAGTTTTTTGCTTTGCGAAATAGTGCAGGATCATTTGTTGTCGTCTATCCTTCTTTTCTGAAAATCAATGTTCTGATGGTAGGATATGCACTCTTTGCATTTCTGACTACATTGATTCGTGAAATAATTAAAGATATGGAAGATGTCGAAGGCGATAAATCGAATGGCTGTCAGACCATACCTATCGTTAAAGGGATTCCGACAGCACGATTGATAGTATGTAGTCTCATTGTAATTACAATTCTCCTTCTTTTCTTTTGTGCTTATCTCTGTATGAAGCATAACCTTAATGTGTTATCAAAATTATTGTTGTACGGAATTAATGTTCAATTAATTATATTGTTTACTCGTTTTTATAAAGCGAAGAATAAAGCTGAATTTCATACTGCTTCAATTATGATGAAGGTTATCATGGTGTTTGGTATATTAGGCATTTTACTCATAAATCTTGATTTTTAATGGAACAACTGCATCAACAACTCAGCCAATATCATCTGATACTTGCTTCTGCTTCACCCCGTCGGATAAGCCTGCTCAAAGAACTAAATCTAACATTCGATTGTATCCCACTTGATGTTGATGAGGTTTTCCCGGCTGGTCTTGAAGATCATGAAGTGGCAAAGTTTCTGGCCAGGCTCAAAGCTGAAGCCTTTCCGATTGAGAAACTAACTCCAAAATCCATATTAATTACTGCAGATACAATCGTTTGTCTGAAAGATGAGGTTATAGGAAAACCCGAAGATCGGGAACATGCCATTGAAATGTTGCAAAAACTTTCGGGTCAGATGCATAAAGTTATAACCGGAGTCTGTTTGAGAAGTCATGATAAGGAAATCATTTTCAGCAACGAAACAGATGTTTACTTTAGTAAACTGACTGATGAAGAAATTATTTACTATGTAGATCAGTTTAAACCTTTTGATAAAGCCGGAGCATATGGTATTCAGGAATGGATTGGCTACATTGGAATTGAAAAAATTGAAGGATCCTATTTCAATGTCATGGGCCTTCCGGTTCAACAATTGTATGTAGAATTGAAAAAATTTATATCAAACGAATAATATAAAAATAACCCCCTTTCTCATAACAGGGGCATTTTAAAACTCAGTACTATGAAAGTTGGTAAATATGGACAATGGGTAATCAATTATTTTTTTCAGGGATTAATTTTAATTGCGCCCTTAAGCATTACCATTTATGTGTTGGTCAAGACATTTTTTTATGTCGATGATTTATTGAAAGATTTTCTGACTCAGTGGTTGGGCTTTTATACTTTAGGTTTGGGAATAGTTGTCATGTTGGGTGGTTTAACTATAATTGGTTTTCTTGGTTCAAGCATCATTTTTAAACCTCTTTTAGTTGTTTTTGACAGGTTGATCAGTAAAGCGCCATTGGTTAAAATCATTTATACCTCTGTGAAAGATTTGCTCTCGGCTTTTGTCGGTCAGAAAAAGAAATTCTCTGAACCTGTTTTAATCAGGGAAAACAGTAATTCGGACATGGAAAAGATTGGTTTTATTACTGCGCATGATCTTTCGAATCTGGGTATTCCCAATGGGAAGGTTGCTGTATATCTTCCATATTCTTATAACTTATCGGGAATGCTTGTCATTGTACCCGTTGAAAATGTTAAACGACTTGATGCCAACTCGACCGATGTAATGAAATTTGTCATTTCAGCAGGAGTAACGCAAATTTAATTTGCAATTATTGTTTTAATCTTAATTTTGTACATGGATAATCCTGTAATTCTGATCACCAATGATGATGGTATAACCGCTAACGGACTCAGACATTTAATTTTTTTGATGCGTAAACTTGGTGATGTTGTTGTTCTTGCCCCTGATAAACCACAGAGTGGAATGGGTCATGCTGTTACTTTTTCCAGTCCTTTGCGTTTAAACCTGATCGCAACCGAACCCCGATATCTCGAATACAGTTGCAATGGAACCCCGGCCGATTGTGTGAAGTTGGGACAAAAAGTAATATTGAAACGAAAGCCGGATTTAATTGTGTCGGGGATCAATCATGGATCAAATACATCTATCAATATCCTCTATTCTGGCACGATGGCTGCAGTTCTCGAGGGTGCAATGGAAGATATTCCTTCAATTGGTTTTTCACTCAATGATCATACTCCGGATGCTGATTTTAGTCATCTTGACAAATATATCCTTTCAATAGCAGGCAATGTGCTCAAAAATGGGATCCATCCATACACCTGTTTAAATGTGAATTTTCCGGCCCGACAGGATGAAGAAATTAAGGGAGTGAAAGTAGTCAGGCAAGGTAAAGCATATTGGGAAGAAGAGTTTGAAGAACGTAAAGACCCAAGGCAGCGTATATATTACTGGCTCTCGGGACAATTTCGAAATTTAGATTCAGGCACGGATAACGATGAATGGGCTGTTGCAAACAATTGGGTTGCAATCGTGCCTGTACAACATGATATGACTGATTATGGTGCTATTGAAAAGATAAGTAACTGGAATTTTAAAGACTAAAATCAATGAAAAAATTACAAGAATTTTTATATCGTGACAACTACATCTTTGGCATTTTATTGGCCATTTTAGTTCCATTACTTTCAGCTATAATCATATTTCCATTGGTCAATATGATGAAATCATTGGGATGGATTGAAGTGCACTTTCCAATCAGTAAATATCTCCTGCTTTGTTGTTTTCCGAATTTTATTATTTTCAGGCATTACCTGAAGGAATGGAAAATGGAAAAAACAGGGAAAGGGGTGTTATTATTTACGATGGCTGAGGTGATTGTTTTATTGATTTTAAGTAACAGGTCAATTTTTTAACCGAATGAATTATTATTTCATAGCCGGTGAAGCTTCGGGCGATCTGCATGCAGCCAACCTGATCAAAGAATTGAGAATTAACGATACCAATGCCAATATCAGGGCATGGGGAGGCGATCGCATGGGACGGGAAGGCGCTGTCGTGGTAAAGCATTATAAAGATCTTGCATTTATGGGCTTTGTCGAAGTTCTGAAGAATCTGCGAACAATATTTCATAATCTCGATTTCTGTAAAAAAGATATTCTTGCTTTTAAACCCGATGTACTTATTCTGGTCGATTATCCCGGATTTAATCTTCGTATCGCAGAATGGGCACATGAACAGGGAATCAAAGTCTTTTACTATATATCTCCTCAGATTTGGGCTTGGAAACAATCTCGGGTTAAGCAGATTCGTCGAACTGTGGATAAAATGTTTGTGATATTGCCCTTCGAAAAGGATTTTTATAAACGCTTTGGTGTTGAAGTTGATTTTGTTGGACATCCTTTACTCGATGCTATTGCTGCAGAAATCGAAGAACATCCGTTTGTTGCTGAAGAATTTATTTCAAGAAATAAACTTTCGGATAAACCATTGATCGCATTATTGCCGGGAAGCCGGAAACAAGAGATCTCGGTGATGTTGCATAAAATGATGTCCGTAATTGATCTTTATCCGGAATATCAGTTTGTTATTGCTGGAGTTGATGCCGTTCCGGAGACTTTTTATCAATCTGTAATAGGAACACGACCGGTTAAATTGATTTTTAAACAGACCCATGAGCTTTTGAGGAGTTCTGTTGCGGCACTTGTAACTTCAGGAACGGCTACACTTGAAACTGCTTTATTGAATGTGCCTGAAGTCGTTTGTTACCAAGGCGGTTATGTTTCCTACCTGATTGCCCGTCAATTGATAAAAGTTAAATATATTTCACTTGTAAACCTGATCATGGATCGCGTGGTGGTGAAAGAACTAATTCAGAATCAGTTAAATACAAACAATCTGAAACGTGAGCTCGATCTCATTTTGAAAAGTAAGGAAGAAAGAAAAAGGATCTTTTCAGATTATACCGAATTAAGGCACTTATTAGGTGATAAAGGTGCATCTAAAAAAGCTGCGCTATTAATAAATGAATATCTTTACCAGAATTAACGTTTTATTAACAAATCATAAAATATTTCATTGTCGAATAAAATGAAGCAACATTTGTAAGGATAGAGCGTTAATTTAACCTGAAACCTAATAAATAATGTTTGAAGTTGTATTTGCCGCACATGAAGGGATATTGAGAATGTTGGGTGTTTTTGTGGTAAGTGGCCTGAAATTCATTGTTGCACCGTTCATGTCTATCAATCTTGGATTCACTTACTCACAGACACTAGTCTATACTGCAGTTGGCGGGATAGCGGGAGTATGGTTTTTTTATCATCTGAGTCATATTATTTTAAATATCTATCACCGCTATTACACGCAGAAAGTCTATCCATATCTATCGCAAAAAACTTTTTTAAAAACTCGTTTTGCAACATTTAAGCCCAAAAGAATATTTACACGTAAGTCACGGATGCTTGGAACAATTCGTGCAAAGTATGGTTTACCCGGAATTATAATTCTTACCCCTATTTTATTATCTATTCCATTCGGGACTTTTCTGGCGATAACCTATTATTCGCATCAGCGTCACTTACTGGCTTATATGGCTGCATCAGTCGTATGTTGGACTATTGTTTTAACAACAATAGGTCATCTTCTTCATTCATAAGGAATTTGATAAAATAGCTGATTATTTGCTTCTATCAGGCTTTTTTTTTTGCTACATTTGTACCAAATCAAGTGCCATGAATCAGCTAATCATTGAAAACATTCGTATTTCTATCTCTGCAGTCAGAAGTCACATGCTGCGATCGATGCTAACTATTCTCATCATCTCATTTGGAATAATGGCATTAGTAGGAATTCTTACATCTATCGATGCAATAAAATACTTTTTCAATGAGAATTTTGCTGCCATGGGAGCAAATACATTGACGATTCGCAATCGGGCAGTACATATCGATATGGGAGGCGATCATAAAAGACCTCGTCATTATCCTGAAATAACTTTTCAGCAAGCCACAGCATTTAAGAGTGATTATGATTTCCAGGCCAATGTTGCACTTTACTATTATGCTACCGGAAATGCAACTGCAAAATTTGGCAGTATAAAGACTAATCCCAATATCCGTATACTTGCAGCGGATGAGAGTTATATGATTACTTCTGGTGACGAAGTTGAAAAGGGACGAGCTTTTTCGGCAACTGAAAACTTTTATGGTTCTGCTGTCGCCATAATAGGTAGTGGTATTCAGTCTAATTTATTCAAGAATAAAGAGAACCCGATTGGTCAGATTATCACACTTGGAACTGCAAGGTTTCGGGTCATAGGTGTATTGAAAAGCAAAGGTTCAAGTATTGGTATGAATTCAGACAATTCCTGTATTATCCCATTAACAACTGCACGACAGTTTTTCCCAAGACCCAATGTTTCGTATTCAATCAATATAATGCCATTTAGTTCTGAACAACTCCAGGCTGCCGAAGGTGAAGCCATGAGTAGATTTCGTATTATCCGTAAAAACCTGCCTTATCAGGAGCCGGATTTCGAAATCTCAAAGAGTGATGTTGTAGCAAAACTGCTCTTCGACCAACTCAGATATCTGAGTCTGGCAGCTAAAATTATTGGAGGTATCACATTATTCGGTGCTGCTATCGGTTTGATGAATATCATGTTGGTTTCTGTAACTGAGAGAACACAGGAAATTGGTATCCGGAAGGCAATGGGCGCAAACAAAATTACAATTCGCAATCAGTTTATGATTGAAGCTATCATGATTGCAATTTTAGGAGGAACTTTAGGAATTGTGCTGGGAATAGGAATTGGGAATCTGGTGTCAAAAGTTGTGGGAAGCTCTTTCATTATACCATGGCAATGGATCATTTTAGGATATGCACTCTGTTTTGGCGTTGCAATGGTATCGGGAATTATTCCTGCCACTAAAGCCGCTAAACTCGATCCTATAGAATCACTCAGATACGAGTAAAATAAACAAAATGGATTCAGCTAAAATTGTTGATTTAAAGGATGTTTCAGTCTTCCAGAAGAATGCGTTGGTGCTTACAAAGGTATCCATCAATTGTAACAGTGGAGAGTTTATATATTTAATTGGTAAAACGGGTACCGGAAAAAGTAGTCTTCTCAAAACACTTTATGCCGAAATCCCGGTTATAGATGGACAGGCGTCAGTTGCCGGGTACAATTTATTAAATATTAACCCAAAGGAGATTCCTTTCCTCAGAAGAAAAATAGGTATCGTATTTCAGGATTTTCAATTGCTAACAGACCGCAGCGTTGATGAGAATCTGTTGTTTGTAATGAAAGCAACAGGATGGACCGATAAGTCTAAAATGGAAACCCGTCTTCATGAAGTCCTTAAAATGGTTGGATTAACTACGAAAGGACATAAAATGCCTCATCAACTCTCAGGTGGTGAACAACAACGTATCTGTATTGCCCGGTCTTTAATCAATAGTCCCAAATTGATACTTGCTGATGAACCTACCGGAAACCTCGATCCTGAAACTTCAGCAGGCATTATGGAATTGCTGCTTGAAATTAGTAAAACCGGTAGCGCTGTCCTGATGGCTACACATAATTATAATCTGATTAAACAATATCCCGGCAGGATATTAAAATGTATCAATGGTCGTGTAATTGAAGTATTATCTTACGAAACTGAAAACATCACTTCATCTTTTACTCCAGGATTTCAATCCGATGACATAGATGATCCCGATGAAGATGAAAAGCCAATGCCTTTAGGAGGTCATGATATTTAGAAACTGTTTAAAATTTCCCCGTAGGGGATAAATATCAATAGAAAAATTCATTTAATCTATCTTTTCCCCGTAGGGGATGAACCTTTAATGTTAATGCCCTACGGGCAAAAATAGGGGAGAATTCTGTTTCTATTGATATTAATGCCCTAAGGGCAAAAGAATATTCCAAATTTAAACAGTTTCTAAATCTTGATCAGCTTGTTCTGATATTTCTTTTTTAATCAACGCTATCAGTTTTTCGACATTTTTGGTGTTATCATATTTTTCAGTCAAAACAGTGATATTCCTTTTTTCTTCAGTTGAATGATATGCTGATTTGATCAGAAACCTTACCTTTTCCTTCATTTCCAGTGCAGTGTTTGCAATAAAACATAAATCATCCAGTCCTGTTCCATGTAACATTTTGTTGTTGACCACAACAAAACTCCCATTGTACAATGCATTCAGAAGTTTTAACTTAAGTCCGGTTGCCTGGAATGTAATCAATAGATTTATATGGGCATTTCTGATGAGTTCAGTCATAGTCTTTTCATCCGGTGAAGCCATAATGGTCACATTTGGATAATTGGCTGCAATACGAAGTAAGCGTTTGGATGGGGAATTACCGGCAATGATAAATGGATAGTCAATATCGTTCATGACATTCTTCATCAAATAAACAGCAGCCCTCTCGTTTTCTGCTACTTCCAGATTACCGTGAAACAACACATAATTGCCACCACCTCTTTCATTTGTTATCCGGTTGTTTGCATGAAAGCAAGGCAAGGTATGAACCTTTGTTGAAGGAAAAATCTTTTGAAAATAAGTTGCATCGGTATCTGAAACAGGCAAAATAATGTCTGCATATATGATGACCTCCTGATAATACCAGAGTTTTAATGAGGCTACCGAATAATATATTTTTTTAAAGATGTTTCTTTCCGCTGCTGCCAGACTTGCATAATACCGGTGTTCAATATTGGTGGTCCTGACAAGTTTTATTCTATTGGCCAGTCTTTTATCATTGATGTAATAACAGGTATGTAATCCTTCAAACAGAATAGGGTAATTGTCTTTGATTAGTTCTTTCATCAAAAACGCTGATCTTCTGCTGACTGTGATGTAAGGCTTCAAACCAATTGAAGAAATTAATCCTGTTTTCCTTGAATAGTAATTAACCTGGAAACATAGGTTTTCAAGTTCCTTTGAGCGTTTCCCTTTCCCATATTCAAATGCATGAAGATGAACCCTTACACCTGCTTCACTGAGTGCCTTAATTTGATAAAACAAGTCTATTACTCCACCATAAGTTGGTGGATAGGGTATGTCAAAAGCAATAATATGTAAATGTAAATCGCTCATTCTGATTTTAAGATATACTAACCTTTGATTTGTGTAAACAAAGATCGTAGGGGCAATTGTTCAGTTTCCCCATTTAATAATATTGCTGCTTTTAAAGCATTTGTCCTGCATTCACTCAGAAACTGATCATCATTCAGGATTTGTGTGAAAATTGCAGCAATATGTTGTGGATTGTGATTTTCAATAAATGTGCCACAACCATATTTTTCTATGATTTTTTTGACTTCAGGCAGGGGAGAGGCAAGCACCGGTAATCCGGCCTGTATATAATCGAACAACTTATTGGGAAGGCTGTAACGGTAGTTGATATTTGTGTCTTTGTCAAAAGTGATTCCGATATCAGCCATAGCAGTATATGCAGCTAAACGTTCAAGTGATTGACGGGGCAGAAACCTGACCTTCTCTCCAAGGTTTAAATCAAGAACCATCGATTTTAAGGTTGGTATCACATCGCCATCACCGATTATCAATAAGATTGCACCTTCTGTGAATTGCATTGCTAAAACGGCCTCTTCTGCGCCCCTGTTGATGTTGATGCCTGCCCCTTGTAGTAATATGACCTTTTTGTCATCCGAAAGTTCTAAATCAAATCGACTTGGTGTATAACCGGATTCTGTTTTTTTAGCGAGAGGGATATTTCTGATGACCAGTGGAACTATGCCATATTCCTTTTGGTACAAGGCCGCAATAGAATCATTAACGGTTACCATATGCGTTATAGAAGGCATTAGTTGTCGTTCTATTCTTTTCCAGATCCTTTGTACAAAAGGGCGTTTTAATAATTCGGGAACGCCAGTGAAGTATTCATGCGCATCATAAACAAGCTGTGTTTTCCTTAGTTTTTGAATGAGAAAATTTGGAAGTAAAGTGTCCAGGTCATTGCTGATCAGGAGTGAAGCTTTATGGGCCAGGAGAAAGAAAAACAGACGCAGATTGAATTCAGCATAAAAGAGTGGACCCTTTTCAAATAAAAGCACCATTCTGTGGGTATCATATTCCCTGGGTGACATTGAATGACTTTTTCTTTTCTTCCTCCCAACAAGTAAAACATCGTATCCCGATTGTCTCAAAGTTAAAGCAGTACGGTGAACCCTTTGGTCACTGAACAGGTCATTAATTACCGAGATGATGGCTAATGGTTGACGCATGAACAAAGATAACAAAACCCATCAGAAATAATTCCATACCTTTGCAAGTAAAGCAAAATGTTATGAATTTAGTAGAGAATTGTTCTATAAAACCTTACACTACATTTGGCATTGAAACAAAAGCCCGTTATTTTGTCAGGGTATCTTCTGTTGAGGAATTATCTGAAGCATTGAATCATCCAATGGTTGTTGGGCTTCCGGTTTTGATACTGGGTGGTGGCAGTAATATGCTTTTCACTAAAAATTATGAAGGATTAGTTGTTAAGATAGATTTTAAAGGGATTTCAGTTGATCATCAAAATAGTGAAACAGTTTTGGTTTCAGCAGGTGCCGGAGAAGATTGGGATAATTTTGTTTCTTTTTGTGTTGGGAAAGGATATGGCGGACTTGAGAATCTTTCTCTCATTCCCGGAGTAGTTGGAACTTGTCCGGTTCAAAATATCGGAGCTTATGGGGTTGAAGTTAAAGATACCATTGAACATGTTACTGTTTATGATCGGAATACTGGTCAGATTTGCGTTCTGACAAATGCCGAATGTCACTTTGGCTATCGTGAAAGTATTTTCAAGTATTCAGCCAAAGGAAGATACATCATTACCTCTGTGGCTTTTAATCTTTTACTTAATCCGGTTTTTCATACCCAATATGGCGCCATCACCGCAGAGCTTGCGAATATGGGTATCAGCAGTTTGTCAATTAGTGCAATTCGGAATGCTGTAATCTCTATCCGATCACGTAAATTACCCGATCCTTTGTTTTTTGGTAATGCAGGTAGCTTTTTTAAAAATCCTACTGTTGATGCCATTCAGTACCAACAATTACATGATTCCTTTCCTGGAATTGTAGCTTATGCGATAGCTGATGGCAGTTATAAACTGGCTGCAGGATGGATGATAGAACAATGTGGTTGGAAAGGTTACCGAAAAGGAGATGCCGGGGTACATGCTCATCAGGCACTGGTTTTGGTGAATTATGGTCAGGCCACAGGATCTGAAATGTTGGTACTTGCAACAGCTATACAATCTTCTGTAAAAGCAAAATTTGGAATAGACCTTGAGATGGAAGTCAATGTGATATAGCCTTTTCAATACATTGCCATAATGCATCTGCCGTTTTCTGCCATGAGAACAGTTTTCTGCGTTCACGACCTTTTTCGATCAGCTCTTTTCTCAAGTCAACATCTATATAAATTCTTGTCATTGCCTGAGCGATAGATTTCGGTGAAAATGGATCAATCAAAATTGCTGCATCTCCGGCCACTTCCGGCATTGAGGTAATGTCGGATGTAATAACAGGGGTGTCACAACAAAAAGCCTCCAGAATTGGAATACCAAAGCCTTCATGATAGGAAACATATGTCAGCGCTAACGCAGATCCTATCAACACATTCAATTCTTCGGTTTCAACTCTTCCGGTGAATATAACATCTGTTGTGTACATCATATGGTTGAGTGTCAGTTGCATTTCCTTGGTCCACCATCTTTTCTGACCCACAATCAGTAATTTGACATCACTATTTTGTTCAGATTTGAAAAGTTCAAACGCTTTCAACAGATTCATTATGTTTTTGCGTTTGTGAACCGAACCCACACAGATAAAATAGTCACAACCCATTGCGTATTTTGTCCGGGTCGCTTTTTTTCCCAATTCGGAAACCGGTTGGAAGATCTGGTTTACGCCATTATATACTACATCAATCTTTTCGGCATCAATGTGATAATATTTTATGATGTCTGATTTCGAAAATTCACTGACTGTTGCTATACGACTGGCTTTATGCGCATATTTTGGAAAGAATTTCCGGTAATACCAACTCTCAAGCAATGGAAGATCTTTTGGATAATATTCAAAGTTAAGATCGTGCATTACCGCTATCTGTTTAATATTGCTTCTTTGAGAGAGATAACCATCAGGAGAAAGGAATAAATCTGCCCCGATCTTTTTTAGAATCCCTGGTATGACCAATTCAAACCAGATGAAATACAAAAAAGGATGCCTTGCCTGAGGTGGCGCAACTATTGCTTTTACATTTGGCGCAAATACAAAAGAAGCATCATAGGGGCGATCGAAAATAAAATAGAAATCATGTTCTGGATGCTGTTTCACAATAAGGCTCATNGTTTCAAAACAAAACCATCCGATTCCTTCAAGTTTGTTTTTTATGAGCAACCGTGTATTGACAGCTATTTTCAAGATTATNGATGATTTATGGAAAATAATAATTTTAAGCTATGACCGTTTCTTTTAACTTTGTCCGGATTATTGAGGATNACTGGAAGCTTTTANCAACACAAATGTATTGGTTTTTGGTCACCGAAGCATTAATATTTTTAAACCATCCCAGAATTTAAAGAAACCATATAATGCTGAAGAAATTTCTTTCCGGATTGGGATTAATGCTTGCACTGAACATGTTGATCAAGCCGGTTTGGATTTTTGGTATAGATCGTACTGTTCAGAACATTACCGGTAGTGATTACGGCTTCTATTATACAATACTTAATTTCAGTTTTCTATTCTCAATAATACTCGATGTCGGTATTACCAGCTTTAATAACCGACAAATTTCTCAGGATAATAATTTGCTTAAAGATCATTTTGCAGGTTTACTTGCTGTGAAACTCATACTCGCTGTTGTTTATATGCTTGTTGTTTTGGCTGTTGGCTTTCTGATTGGATACAATAGCCGACAAATGCATTTATTACTGCTGCTTGGAGTTGTACAGTTTTTGTCGTCACTCATATTGTACCTGCGATCAAATATATCGGCTTTAATGCTTTTCATGACAGAGAGTTTCTTCTCAGTTATGGACAAGTTATTGATGATCTGCATTTGCGCTGTCTTGATCTGGGGGAATATAACGCAAGGTCCATTTCAGATCGAGTGGTTTGTTTATGCTCAGATTGCAGCTTATTGTATAACCGCAATATTTGCTTTTTTTGTAGTATTGAATCATTCTCAAGGCATCAATTTTAATCTGTTACCGCGTTTAAGTTCAGGCATAATCAGAAAAGGAATGCCATATGCACTACTTGGATTATTGATGATGTTTTTCTCACGGATCGATACTGTAATGTTGGAACGGATGTTGCCCGATGGCATTAATCAGGTTGCAATTTATGCAAATGGATACCGGTTACTGGATGCCGCCAACAACATTCCTTATCTTTTTTCAATTCTGCTTTTGCCACTATTTGCCAGAATGCTTGCAGATAAAAATGATATCAGCCAGATTGTCCGCGTTTCATTGGCATTGCTTTTCCCGCTTTCTATAATGGTAGCAGCAATTTCTCTTTTCTATAGCAGTCAGTTGATGAATCTTTTATATGTTCATCATATTCAGCAATCTGCAGATGTATTCAGCATACTGATGTTTTCATTTGTTGCCAATACTATTCTATTTGTGTTTGGAACACTGCTAACAGCAAATGGATCCGTCAATTTACAAAACAAATTAATGTTTCTTGCTTTGATTTTAAATGTTGGTTTGAATCTTTTACTTATTCCTCATTATAAAGTCATCGGCGCTGCCTGGGCAGGAGTGATCACACAAGGTTTTGTTGCTTTGGCCGAAATGTTCCTTGCATTTAAAATGATTTCAATAAAGCCCGGATCTCGTTTTATTCCTGCACTTTTACTCTTTGGCTTTGTCATTTTTATTCTCTCTTCTTTAATGCGGTTTTTGCCTTTACATTGGATGATTCAAATTGCTTTAATCGGACTAATAGGATCAGCCCTTACCTTTCTATTCAGGTTTGTTGATTTAAAAACCTTACGGCTTTTCTTTTCAGATTGATCCTTAGGATGTCACAAATCAGATTATGTCAATTTCACAAAAAGATTCTCAAAAGAACCTGAACATATAACTCTCATATGAAAACCAAAAACAGACCATACACTCAGGGTATAATGAGGGGGTTCTCCGCACCATCTCCGCACGTTCTCAGCACCTTCTCCGCACCTTTTCCGCTATTTAGTGCGGAAAAGGTGCGGAGAAGGTGCTGAAATGGTGTGGTAAACGGGGTGAGTATATACTAATTGTCCGGGAAGTATTCTTAAGTGATAAGGGAGTGTTGTCAGAATGATCAAAAAATGATGCATTTAGATTAATGTCAGGAAAACAGATTATTGCTCAACCTATCTTTTTTTTAAGCTGATATGATGTCACTTAGTTCAAATAAGTGAATTGATGTTGATAATTCACTTTTGAATCGATATATTTACAGAAGTTTTGCAGTTATAGAATTATGAGCTGCTTAATGCTAATGAAAAAACGAACATTTAAAATCATCTGATATGACGGGTTACTTTAACAATCTCAATTTGATTGCAATATTCTGGAAATGGAGAAAGCAAATTCTGATTGCTACTATTGCAGCCGGTATTGCTGCGATAGTGTTTTCGTCACCTTTTTTTATAAAACCTTTATACACTTCGACCGCTATCATTTATCCCAATAATATTAAAGCCTATTCCGATGAGAGCAATACCGAACAAATGCTACAGTTTTTTGAATCAGTTGATATCCGCGACAGCCTCATTAAGAAATTTGATCTTTATAAACATTACGATATTGATCCGAATGACAAAAGAGCCTATTATTACATTTCGTTAAATTATGCCGATGCAGTAACTATCAGGAAGACACTTTATGAATCTGTGGAAATTAAAGTGCGTGATACCGATCCTGTTACAGCTTGTAATATGGTTAAAGCTATTATGGAAATCTTTAATAAAAAGGTAAAAGAGGTACAGCATGAAAAATTTGCAGAGGCCTATGCATTGAGCCAATTGGTTGTAAATCACAAAATAAGGGAAATCGACTCATTAAACCTGCTTTTGAAAGGAATGCACATCCGAAATCAGCTTTTAGATTTTGATGAGCAGACAAAAGAGATGGTCAAAGGCTATCTGCGTACTATCGATGGAGCAAGCAGAACCAGCATTAATACGCCTGAAGTCTTGCGTCTTAAAAAAGAACTTGAAACCAATGGAACAGATTTTCTGATTATAGACAATCAATTCAGACAGGCAATCGAGGAATTGGGGAAACTAAAGGAAGCAGAAGATCAGACTTACCGTGATTACAAACGGGATTTCTCATACATCAACCTTATTTCAGCACCTTATCCGGCGCAGAAAAATTCTTATCCCATTCGTTGGCTCATTGTTCTCAGTGTAATGTTGGTGACGGTGATCACTTCAATGATCGTTGTTATTGCAATTGAGAACCGTACGAAACTTTCAGCGGCCATCACTTCATTGAAAGAATAATGAATCGGATACTTCGTCAGGTCAGACAACCTCTTGGTATGTTCTATCTGAGTTCGGTTATTATAATAGCAATCAATGTTTTACTCATTGTTAATCAATTATACTGGTTGGCCTGGGCACTTCCTGTCTTGCTGATTGTTGCTTTCTTTTTTGTCTTTTCACTTGATAATGTACTCTATTTCATTGTGTTTGCTACGCCATTAGCGCTCAATCTGGAAGATCTGTTTCCGGGGTTGAGTGTCTCTTTTCCAACAGAGCCATTATTAGCAGCCCTTTTGCTGGTTTTTATCTTTAAACTCATCATTGGTCAGGTTCCCGATCGGAGGATATTTTCTCATCCTGTTGTAATAGCCGTTTTGATTTATCTCCTGTGGATGTTGATTACTTCGACCACAAGTCAGTTCCCAATCGTATCATTCAAATATTTCATAGCCAGATTGTGGTTTGTTGTCCCGTTGTTGTTCATGGGGACAGCGCTTTTTAAAGATTTGCGTAAAATTCATCTTTTTTACTGGTTATACATTATTGCTTTTTGCATCGTCATTATCAATACTACATACAATCATGCCGGATATGGCTTTTCAGAAAAGGGGGCCAACTGGGCAATGAGTCCGTTTTACAATGACCACACTGCCTATGCGGTGATGCTGGCTTTTTTTATACCTGTGCTTGTTGGATTTAGCTTGAGTAAAATCTATTCTGCTAAACTTCGGGTTGTATCTTTTGCAATATTGTGTCTTTTTATAGTGGCAATTATTTTGTCATATTGCAGAGCAGCATGGTTCAGCCTTGGCGTTTCATTTATTGTAATGTTGCCGATCGTGCTGAAAATCAAACTGCGATGGTTAATATTATGTGCTGTTTTGGTTGTAGGGTTTTATTATATATACCAGCAACAAATTATTGACCGGCTTGAAAAAAATAAACAGGATTCTTCTGCCAATTATACTGAGCATATCGAATCGATGTTGAATGTCAGTTCAGATGCATCAAATCTCGAACGTATCAACCGGTGGAAATGTGCGATTCGGTTGTTTAACGAACATCCTAATATTGGATGGGGCCCCGGGACGTATCAGTTTGTATATGGACCTTACCAATTGAGTCGTGAGAAAACAATTATCAGTACAAACGAAGGAAATAGAGGAAATGCCCATAGTGAATATCTGGGTCCTTTGTCTGAGAGTGGTTGGCCGGGATTATTGAGTGTTCTTTTGCTTTTCTCGGCCATCATATTCACAGGAAATCGTGTCTATCAGAAAGCAGTCAGACCTGACGTCAAAATACTCAGTCTCATTACTTTGTTGGGTTTCATCTCTTATTTTGCCCACGGAATAATGAATAATTTTCTGGATACTGATAAAGCGTCTGTTCCTTTTTGGGGCTTTGCAGCCATCATCGTTGCCCTGGATCTTTATCACAAGAAGTAACATATTATGATACTTCTATGTATCTTTGCAAAATGAAAGAAAAGCTTTTCGGTAAAACCCTGCCTCAACTCAAAGAAGTTGTTAAACATCTTGGATTACAGGGATTTGTTGCAACGCAGATTGCTGACTGGCTCTATAAGAAACAAATAGATTCTATAGAGCAAATGACAAATCTGTCTCTAAAAATCCGTTTTCTTCTGAACGAAAATTTTGAACTTGGATTGGACGAACCGGTAAAGGTACAGGCATCTGTTGATGGGACTAAAAAATACCTGTTCCCAGCCAAAGAAGGTAAATTCATTGAAACCGCCTATATCCCTGATGAAAACCGTGCCACCCTTTGTGTTTCTTCTCAGATAGGATGCAAAATGGGCTGTCTCTTCTGTTGGACAGGTAAACAGGGTTTTCAGGGGCAGCTTTCAGCCGGAGAAATACTCAATCAGTTTCATAGTCTTCCTGAACGCGAAAACATCACGAACATCGTATATATGGGTATGGGTGAGCCTTTTGATAATCTTCAAAATGTTCTCGATAGTCTTGAAATACTGACTTCAGAGTGGGGTTACGCCATGAGTTCGAAACGCATTACGGTTTCTTCAATAGGGATTATTCCTGGCATGAAAGCATTTCTGGAGCAAAGTAGTTGTCATCTTGCCATCAGTCTTCACAATCCATTCGATGAAGAACGCCGAAAGATGATGCCCGTTCAGAATGTATATCCCATCAGCGATGTTTTGGATGAGATCCGTTCATTTCCTATTGGGCCTCAACGACGTGTTTCTTTTGAATACATCATGTTTAAAGGTGTTAATGATACTCAACGTCACATCAAGGAACTCGTCCGAATACTGAATGGAATTGAATGCAGAATCAATCTGATCCGATTCCATCCGATACCCGGAACTCCACTTGAAGGGTCCGATTCTGACACCATTGTTTTATTTAATCAGACACTCAATCGCAAAGGAATTTTGACGACTACACGTGCCTCAAGAGGATTAGATATATATGCCGCATGTGGTATGCTGTCAACCAAGGAATTGATCCAACCTAAAGCTTAGATTCAGAAAATTAAAACTCAAAAATTCTAAAGATTTACATCCGGGATAGTAAAGAAAAAGGTTGTACCTTCATTAATTCTGGAGTCAGCCCAGATAATCCCATTATGCCTGTGAATGATGCGTTGGACTGTAGCAAGGCCAACTCCTGTCCCCGGAAATTCATTCTGATTGTGCATACGTTGAAAAACACCAAACAGGTTCTTTGAATTTTCCATATCGAAACCAACACCATTATCCTTTACCCAGTATGAAGGCTTACCTTCAATCGTTGTCATACCAAATTCAATGCGGGCATGTGGAAGCTTTCCTGTGAACTTATATGAATTTTCTAAAAGGTTTGTAAGCGCAATATCAAGCATTCGTGCATCACCAATTGTCATCAGGTTTGGTTGAATGATGATTTCAAGCTTGTAATTTATCGGTTTGTCCTGTAATCGGTGAGCAATTGTCTGAGCTATTGCAGTGAGATCAACCCGTTCTCTTTTCCTTTCTGCCATTGTTACTCTTGAAAGCTTCAAAAGATCATCTATCAGGTTGTTCATTCGCAAAGTCTCAGATAATACCCGGTCCAGGTATTTCAAGCCATCGTCACCAAGTTGATCTCTAAATTCTTCATGCAACACTTGTCCCCATCCATTAATATTGCGCAGTGGGGCACGTAGATCATGGGAAACAGAATATGTAAATGCTTCAAGTTCTTTGTTGGCATATTCAAGTTGTTGCGTCCGAAGAGCTACACGTTGCTCCAACTCAAAATTCATCTTATTGATTTCCTTTTCTGCAGCAATACGTTTTTTCTCTGTTTCTGTAACTTCAAGTGCAAATGAAATATCTGAAGTGACTTGTTGAAGTAGATCGATTTCAGTCTGGTTAAAGAAATTTGCTTCTGATACATAGATTGTAAAAGCACCAATTACTTTATTGAAAACAATAATGGGTATAGCTATAGATGCACGATAGTCTCTTTCAAGGGCGATATCTTTCCAGATAGCCATTTTAGGATCGCTGGAAATATCATTGCAATAATATATTTCTCTATTTCGGATAGCTGTACCGGTTGGACCATTTCCTTCGGGCTTGTTTTTTGCACTTATCTTTTTTATAATTGTTAAATAGCCCAATTCGGCCCCGGCCCAGGTGACAGGAATGACTGCTTCTCCATTTTCATCCAACAAACCAATCCATGCCATNCTGAATTTGCCATGTTCNATTACAATATTGCANGCTTCTGTAAATATTGTTTCACGGACCTGGTTGCGGATGATCATCTGATTGATCAGGCTAATCACAGTATATAAACGATTGACTTTTATCAGCTCTTCTTCTGATTTCTTTTGTTCTGTGATATCCTGAATTGTTCCATTAACTTTAATCGTCTTTCCTGCAACATTAAATTCAGGGGTGCAAATTGCATGAACAGTTCGATGTTCACCAGTTATTCTGTGAATCTGAAATTCAAATTCAGATATGATTCCTTTCTTTGTAATTTTTTTAATTTCATCGACAACTATTTTCCACTGATCAGGGTGAATCAATTTTTTGATTTCTTCAGTATTCCGAATCTCCTTCTTAGTTTCGATACCTAATATGCGATATATTTCTTCAGAAAAAATTGGTTTTTCAGTTTTATAATCATAGCTCCAGTTTCCAATATGTGTCAGTTTCTGAGCTTCCAATAAATTCAATTTGTTTTGTTGTAACTCAATTTCAGATTTCTTCCTTTCAGTGATTTCGGCAAGCAATTTACAGTTCGTCTTTGTCAGTTCATTCTTAGCAAGGATCTCATCTTCCATGATATTCAGCGCTGCTAATCTGGCATTA